>Ga0228703_1000071_pt1 | contig 100643 bp, 99 predicted proteins | sample McNCre217_Aug_MG_3_FD_178020 | JGI IMG/M metagenome (GOLD analysis project Ga0228703, IMG submission 178020) | Freshwater microbial communities from McNutts Creek, Athens, Georgia, United States - 29-17_Aug_MG | ecosystem: Environmental > Aquatic > Freshwater > Creek | place: USA: Georgia...
ACAAGGACACATCTCATGTATTTCAAACACCTGTTGTCACGCGTGGTGCCGCCCTTCATGGGCTTGGCACTGCTGGTGGGCATTTGGTCGCTGGTGTCTGTCACCAGCACCAACAATTTCCCCAACCCAACCGACACCTTCTGGCAAGCCGTGGATGTGTTCAGCAACCCGTTCTACAGCAACGGCCCCAACGACCAAGGCGTGGGCTGGAACGTGTGGAGTTCTCTCAAACGCGTGGCACTGGGCTTTGGCTTGGCCGCGCTGGTGGGCATTCCTTTGGGCTTCTTGATCGGGCGCTTCGAGTTCTTGTCGCGCATGTTCAACCCACTCATCAGCTTGTTGCGCCCCGTGTCGCCACTGGCTTGGTTGCCCATTGGTTTGTTGGTGTTCAAAGGTGCCAACCCTGCGGCCATTTGGACCATCTTCATTTGTTCCATTTGGCCCATGGTCATCAACACCGCCGTGGGTGTGCAACGTGTGCCACAGGACTACATGAATGTGGCGCGTGTCCTCAACCTCTCTGAATGGAAGATCGTCAGCAAGATTTTGTTCCCTGCGGTGTTGCCCTACATGTTGACCGGCGTGCGCCTCGCGGTGGGCACGGCTTGGTTGGTCATCGTCGCGGCTGAGATGCTGACAGGCGGCGTGGGCATTGGCTTTTGGGTATGGGACGAGTGGAACAACCTGAATGTGAAAAACATCATCATCGCCATCTTCGTGATTGGCATCGTGGGCTTGGTGTTGGAGTACGCCCTCATCAAACTCGCCACCGCATTCACCTTTGAGGAGGTGCAGTCATGAACGCATCACTAACCAGCAAGTATTTGCAAATTCAGGGCGTGGCCCAAACCTTTCGTACCGCCAAAGGCGACTTCCCCGCCTTGCGCGACATCGACCTGACCGTGGGCAAAGGCGAGTTCGTCGCCCTCATCGGCCACTCGGGTTGTGGCAAGTCCACCTTGCTCAACCTGATTGCAGGTTTGACCACGCCAACGCAAGGCACCCTGATTTGTGCCAACCGCGAAATCGCAGGCCCCGGCCCCGAACGTGCGGTGGTGTTTCAAAACCATTCGCTGTTGCCTTGGCTCACCTGTTTTGAAAACGTTTACCTCGGCGTGGAACGCGTGTTCGGCCAAAGCGGCATCGTGGACGGCAAGCCCAAAGAAGACAAAGCGCAATTGATCGCACGCACCCACGCTGCACTCGACATGGTGGGCTTGAGCCACGCCGCACAAAAGCGTCCCGGCGAAATTTCGGGTGGCATGAAGCAACGCGTGGGCATTGCACGCGCTTTGGCCATGGAACCGCAAGTGTTGTTGATGGACGAGCCTTTTGGTGCCTTGGACGCTTTGACACGCGCCAAGCTGCAAGATGAGTTGCTGGCCATCGTGGCCAACACGCAAAGCACGGTGGTGATGGTGACGCACGATGTGGACGAAGCCGTGTTGCTGTCCGACAAGATTGTGATGATGACCAACGGCCCCGCCGCCACCATCGGCGAAGTGCTGCATGTCGACCTGCCCCGTCCCCGCTCACGCGTGACGCTCGCCGACGACCCTGCTTATCAGCATTACCGCAAAGCCGTGATTGACTTTTTGTACACGCGCCAAGCGCACGTCGAAAAACACTAAGGAGTTGGACATGACGAACAAACTCAAACTCGTGATGGTCGGCAACGGCATGGCCGGTGTGCGCACCTTAGAAGAACTCATCAAGCTCACGCCGGACCTGTACGACATCACCGTCTTCGGCTCGGAGCCCCACCCCAACTACAACCGCATCTTGTTGTCGCCCGTGTTGGCCGGTGAACAAACCTTGGATGAAATCATCCTCAACCCACTCGACTGGTACAGCGAGAACCACATCACCCTGCACACCAGCTGGACCGTGACCGAGGTGGACCGCGTCAAACGCATCGTGCACGCCACGAACGCGGCAGGCGAAATCAAAAGCGCGCCGTATGACCGCTTGATTTTGGCCACCGGCTCTAACCCCTTCATGCTGCCCGTGCCGGGCCGCAAGTTGGACGGCGTGCTGGCCTACCGCGACATCGCCGACACACAGGCCATGATTGATGCCGCAACAAAGTACAAACACGCAGTAGTGATTGGCGGCGGTTTGCTGGGCCTCGAAGCAGCCAACGGTTTGATGAAGCGCGGCATGAGCGTGACCGTGGTGCACGTTGGCGAATGGCTGATGGAGCGTCAGCTCGACAAAGTCGCGGGCGGCTTGTTGCAACGCTCGCTCGAAGAGCGCGGCATGCAGTTCCGCATGGGCGCACACACCCAAGAACTACAAGCCGACAAAAACGGGCGTGTGGCATCGGTCTTGTTCAAAGATGGCACCCATGTCCCCGCCGAATTGGTGGTGATGGCCGTGGGCATTCGTCCCAACACGGCGCTGGCCGAAAAAATGCATCTGCATTGCGAGCGCGGCATTGTGGTCAGCGACACCCTGCAAACCGTGACCGACCCACGCATTTATGCCGTGGGCGAATGCGCAGCCCACCGTGGCATTGCCTACGGTTTGGTGGCACCTTTGTTTGAGCAAGGCAAGGTGTTGGCCAACCATTTGGCTGAGTTCGGCATTGGCCGCTACACCGGCTCGCTCACCTCGACCAAGCTCAAAGTCACGGGCATTGATTTGTTCAGCGCGGGTGATTTCATGGGCAGCGGTAATGACGACGTGAGCGGCAGCACCGAAGAAATCATCTTGAGCGACCCACACGAGGGCGTGTACAAAAAACTCGTCATCCGCAACGACCAATTGGTGGGCGCGTGTTTGTATGGCGACACGGTCGACGGCAGCTGGTACTTCAAACTGCTGCGCGATGGCCGCAGCGTGGCCGACATCCGCGAAAAGCTGATGTTTGGCGAATCCAACATTGGCGACGTGGGCCACGAAGGCCACAACAAAGCCGCCAGCATGCCCGACGATGCCGAGGTGTGCGGTTGTAACGGCGTAAAAAAAGGCGCGATTTGCAAAGCCATCAAAGACAAAGGTTTGTTCACCTTAGACGAAGTGCGCAAACACACCAAAGCCAGTGCCTCGTGCGGTTCCTGCACGGGCTTGGTGGAACAAATTTTGATGTTCACCGCAGGCGGCGACTACTCGGCCACGCCGAAGAAAAAAGCCATCTGCAGCTGCACCGACCACAGCCACCAAGAAGTGCGTGATGCGATTCGTGACCACAAGCTGTTGACCAACGAAGCCGTGTTTGATTTCTTGGAATGGAAAAAAACAAGTGCAGAAAGCAAAGCCACGGGTTGCGCTACTTGCCGCCCTGCCATCAACTACTACCGCATGAGCAGCTGGCCCAAAGAAGCCTTGGACGATCCACAAAGCCGCCTCATCAACGAGCGCAGCCATGCCAACATTCAAAAAGACGGCACTTACAGCGTCATCCCACGCATGTGGGGCGGCGAGACCACGGCCGACGAATTGCGCCGCATTGCCGACGTGGTGGACAAGTACAACATCCCCACCGTCAAGGTCACAGGCGGTCAACGCATTGACTTGCTCGGTGTGAAAAAAGAAGACCTCGTCAATGTGTGGAAAGACATTGGCATGCCTTGCGGTCACGCCTACGCCAAAGCCTTGCGCACGGTCAAAACCTGCGTGGGCAGCGAGTGGTGCCGCATGGGCACACAAGACAGCACACAAATGGGCAAAGACCTCGAAAAAGCCATGTGGCGCATGTATGCCCCACACAAGGTGAAGTTCGCCGTGTCGGGCTGCCCACGCAATTGCGCTGAAGCCGGCATCAAAGACGTGGGCATCATCGGCGTGGACAGCGGCTGGGAGATGTACATCGCAGGCAACGGCGGCATCAAAACCGAAGTGGCCGAGTTCTTTGTGAAGGTGAAAACCTCAGAAGAAGTGATGGAGTACACAGGCGCCTTCATGCAGCTCTACCGCGAAGAAGGCTGGTACCTCGAGCGCACCGTGCATTACGTGAACCGCGTGGGCATGGACTACGTGAAGAAAAAAATCTTGGACGACGAAGCAGGCCGCAAAGCCTTGTGGGCACGTTTGCAATTTGCGCTCGACGGCGAACCCGACCCTTGGTTTGAGTTCGACAAAGCACAAGTCGACACGCGCCAGTTTGAAGCCATCACCGTTTAAGGAAACACACCATGACCGAATGGAAAGTCATTTGCAAAGTTGACGACATCCCCGTGCTGGGCGCACGCCGCGTGCAGCGTGCCAAGGGGGTTGAAGTGGCGGTGTTTCGCAACGCCGAAGACAAGGTGTTTGCCTTGCTAGACCAATGCCCGCACAAGCGCGGCCCCTTAAGCCAAGGCTTGGTGTTTGGTGAAACCGTGGTGTGCCCCTTGCACAACTGGCACATTGGTTTGGTCGACGGCTGCGCCCATGCGCCCGATGAAGGCTGCACCACCCGCTTTGCGGTGCGTGTGGAAAACGGCGAGGTGGCGCTTGACGTGCAAGAGCTGAACACCCTCGCCGTTGACGACACCACCCCCGCTTAAACGCGTCACACAGAGCCGCTGCCATGAAAGAAACCCGTTCCACCTGTCCTTACTGCGGCGTGGGCTGCGGTGTCATCATTTCATCGAACGCGGGTCAGATCACAGGCGTGCGTGGCGACCCTGCGCATCCCGCCAACTTTGGGCGCTTGTGCAGCAAAGGTTCCTCACTGCATCTCACGGCCAGTCCTGCGATGGCGGCGCAAACGCGTTTGCTACAGCCCATGCGCCGCTTGGTGCGTGGTGGCAGCTTGCAGCCCCTGGCATGGGACAACGCCATGCAAACGGCCAGCCACACCTTGGCCAGCATCGTGCGCGCACATGGCGCAGAGGCCATTGGTTTTTATGTATCGGGCCAGTTGCTGACCGAAGACTATTACGTATTCAACAAGCTGGTCAAAGGCTTGCTGGGCACCAACAACATCGACACCAACTCGCGCCTGTGCATGAGCAGCGCCGTGGCGGGCTACAAGCTCACCCTCGGTGCCGATGCACCGCCCGCTTGCTACGACGATGTGATGCACGCGGATTGTTTGTTCATCGCGGGCAGCAATGCGGCGTATGCGCACCCGATTTTGTTCAGACGCATCGAAGATGCGCGTGCGAAGAACCCCAACCTCAAAATCATCGTGGCCGACCCGCGCCGCACCGACACCGCCAGCAGCGCTGACTTGCATTTGTCTTTGCAACCCGGCACCGATGTGGCGCTGTTTCATGGCATGTTGCACGTCATGCTGGCCGAGGGCTGGGTGGACCACGCTTACATCGCCGCACACACCGAAGGCTTTGAAGCACTGCAAACCTTGGTGGCCGACTTCACGCCTGCGCATGTGCACGCCGTGTGCGGCATCACGCCTGAGCAACTGCTGCAAGCCACGCGTTGGTTTGCTACCTCCAAAGCCACGCTGAGTTTGTATTGCCAAGGCTTGAACCAATCGAGCAGCGGCACCGCCAAAAATGCCTCGCTCATCAACCTGCATTTGGCGACGGCCCACATTGGCAAACTGGGCGCAGGCCCCTTCTCGCTCACCGGCCAACCCAACGCCATGGGCGGACGCGAAGTGGGCGGCTTGGCCAACCTCATCAGCGCACACCGCGACATGAGCAAGCCCGAACACCGTGCTGAAGTGGCCGCTTTGTGGGGCATTGACGATGTGCCATCTAAGCCCGGCAAAACCGCGGTAGAAATGTTTGAAGCGGCAGCGGATGGCGAGATCAAAGCCCTATGGATTGCATGCACCAACCCCGCGCAATCCATGCCCAACCAAAGCACGGTGCGCCGCGCCTTAGAGCGCGCCGAGTTTGTGGTGGTGCAAGAAGCCTTCGCCACCGCCGAGACCTGCGACTTCGCCGACTTGCTGTTGCCCGCCACCACTTGGGGCGAGAAAGAAGGCACAGTCACCAACAGCGAACGCCGCATCACCCGTGTGCATGCTGCGGTACCCGCACCCGGCCAGGCACGACACGATTGGCACATCGTGGTGGACTTGGCCACACGTTTGGCGCAAGAGCCTGGCGTGGCGCCACACAAAGACGGCCTGCACATGGCCTACACCTCACCCGAAGAAATTTGGGTGGAGCACCGCGAATCCACCCGTGGTCGTGACCTCGACATCACGGGCCTGAGTTACGCGCATTTGGACCAAACCCCTGAGCAATGGCCCATGCGCGAAGGCGCCACACAAGGCCAAGCACGCTTGTATGAAGACGGTGCGTTTGCCACCGCCAATGGCCGTGCCAAATTTGCCGCCCTGCCCTATGTGCCTACGGCCGAAGTGCGTGAATCACGCTTTCCGTTCTCGCTCAACACAGGTCGCTTGCGTGACCAGTGGCACGGCATGACGCGCACAGGCTTGGTGGGCAAACTGTTTGGCCACGTGCCCGAGCCTGTGGTGCAGCTGCACCCAGACGACATGGCGCGCTTGGGCTTTGACGAAGGCAGCTTGGTGCACGTCACCAGCAAACGCGGCTCCATCGTGTTGCCCGCGCAAGCCAGTGCCGACCTCGGCGCCAACCAAGCCTTCATCGCCATGCATTGGGGTGCGGCGTTTTTGAGCGGCCGTGACCACCAAAACAAACCACTGGCGGGCGTGAACGCCATCACCACCTCGGCGTATTGCCCCACGTCCAAACAGCCTGAACTCAAGCATGCCGCGGTCAAAGTGTTGAAGGCTGAATTGCCTTGGACCTTGCTGGCTGTAGCGTGGCTGCCCGAGCACAAAGCACAAACCGTTTTGCAAGCATTGCGCGCGCGCATGGTGCAATTTGAATTTGCCAGTTGCGTGCCGTTCAGCGATACACCGACAGAAGGCCCCGCCCGTCAGGGTGTGCTGATGCGCGCGGCCTGCAGCGAAGCGCCTGACATGGCACTGCTGCACGACATTGAACAACTCTTGGGCCTGAACGGCAGCGACAGCCTGCGCTACGTCGATGCCAAACGCAGCCAACTGCGCAGCATGCGTTTGCAACACAGCGAGCCCACCCAAGCCAAAAACACCCAGCTCAACGCCTTCATCATTGCGGGCGATACCTCGGCTGAAACTTGGCTCAAAGCCTTGTTGCAAACCCAAGCGTCTACGCAAGCCTATGGCCGCCGCTTGTTGATGACGGGCAGCAAGCCACCTGTGGCCTTGGTCGATGCAGGCACCACCGTGTGCAGTTGTGTGGGCGTGAAAGATGTGGCCATTCGCAAGCACCTACAAATTTACAAAGGCGACAGCGCGCAACGCTTGGCCTCGTTGCAAGGCACGCTCAAGTGCGGCACCCAATGCGGTTCATGCGTGCCTGAGCTGCGCCGCATGATTCAACTCACAGAGAGCACGGCATGACCCAACAACAGACACATCAGCGACCTCACGTCACACTCGTCGGTGCAGGCCCAGGCGACCCTGAGCTGCTCACGCTCAAAGCCGTCAAAGCCATAGCCGCTGCCACGGTGTTGTTGGTCGACGATTTGGTGAGTGACGCCATCGTGGCCTATGCCTCGCCTTCAGCACGCATCATCTATGTGGGCAAACGGGGTGGCTGCAAATCAACCCCCCAAGCCTTCATTGAAAAGCTGATGCTGCAAGAAGCCTTGGCGGGCGAAAACGTGGTGCGCCTCAAAGGCGGTGACCCGTTCATCTTTGGGCGTGGTGGTGAAGAGGTCGAGCACTTGCGCGCACAAGGTGTGAACGTGACTGTCATCAACGGCATCACGGCAGGCTTGGCAGGCGTGACCTCGCTGGGTGTGCCGCTGACACACCGCGCCCATGCACATGGTGTGTTGTTCATCACGGGCCACGCCAAACAAGATGCCACCGATGCGGTGGACTGGGCGGCCTTGTCGCACACCGCTGCACAGGCCAAGCTCACCTTGGTGATTTACATGGGTATGAGCGGTGCCGCGCAACTGCAAACGGCGTTGCTGCATGGACTCGCCCCTCACACACCTGTGGCCGTGATTCAACACGTGAGCCTGCCCACTCAACGCCATGTGGTTTGCACGCTCAGCGAGTTGCACCACACCGTGGTGCGCGAGCACATGGCCAGCCCGTCCGTCATCGTGGTGGGCGATGTGATGCAAGGCTTGTTGCAGATCGAACAAAACAACCAGCGCCTTGTCGCTGTCGGCTAAACCTTTTCAACCAACCTAGGAGTGAGCATGAACCGTCTCGACGTGACTGAAAAAATCATCAGCACCAAAGTGTCCAAAGGCATCAAATGGGAAGACGTGGCCAAAAAAGTAGGCCTCTCCAAAGAATGGACCACCGCCGCCTGTTTGGGACAAATGACCTTGGACGCCAAACAAGCCAAGATCGTGGGCAAAATTTTCGGCCTCGACGCAGAAGAACAAAAGTGGCTGCAAGTGGTGCCTTACAAAGGCTCGTTGCCCACACCTGTGCCCACCGACCCGTTGATTTACCGTTGGTACGAAATCGTCAGCGTGTACGGCACCACCATCAAAGAACTCATCCACGAAGAGTTTGGCGACGGCATCATGAGCGCGATTGATTTCTCCATGGACATCGTGCGCCAACCCGACCCCAAAGGCGACCGTGTGAACGTGGTGCTGTCGGGCAAGTTCTTGCCCTACAAACAATACTGAGCGTGGACACAGGTGCGGCAGAGTTGCTTTTGGCGCAGATGCGCGCCAGAAGCCATGTCGCCCCCAAACGCTTGGAGGCACCTGGCCCCAATGCGGATGAATTGAATTTCATTTTCAACGCCGCAGCCCAAGCACCGGACCACGGGCGCATTCAGCCTTGGCGCTTCATCGTGGTGCCGCCCAACCACCGTGAAGCCTTGGGCCATGCATTTGTGCAGGCGCTGCAAGCACGCGATGCCAACGCCAGCCCAGCCGAACTGAACGCAGCGTATGACAAAGCATTCCGCGCCCCATGCTTGGTGTTGGCCGTCGTCAAACTCGCCCCTTCAGAACCGCAGGTGCCTGCGCATGAGCGGTTGATTTCTTTGGGATGTGCCATTCAAAACATGTTGCTGATGGCGCAAACCTTAGGCATCGGCAGCGGCATCACCAGTGGACAGGCGATGAATGCACCTAGCATTCGCGAACTGTTCCAACTGCCAGCGGACGAGCAAAGCGTTTGCTATTTGGCGTTCGGCCGTGTGAGCGCACACAAAGCCAAAAGAGCAAGGCCTAACCACACCCGCTTCGTGTCCTCGCTTGAACGCATATGAAATCGATCTGTAAATCATAGAGAACATCTGAATAGGCAGCCGCATGCGCGTGGGATAGCATAAGAATCATGACGTCTCACAAAACACGACTCTTCTTGCTTGGCTTGCTCATTATTCTTGCGACGCTTTTCGCAAATGGCGGAATATTGGCACGGGAAGTCCGTGTGGGCGTGTACGCCAACGAGCCCAAGATATTTTTGAATGACCAAGGCGAGGCCTCTGGCATCTTCCCTGACTTGCTGAGAGAGATTGGCACGCGAGAAAAGTGGACACTTAAATTTGTGCCTTGCGTGTGGCAACAATGTCTGGAGATGGTCGAAAAAGGTGAGCTCGATCTGATGCCCGATGTGGCGCAAACACCTGCGCGTGCAGAGCTATATGACTTTCATCAAACGCCAGCACTCAACAGTTGGTCTGTGATCTACAGACATCCAAATGTGGCGATTCAATCCTTGCTGGATCTGAAAAATAAAAGCGTGGCAGTCTTAAAGGATTCGGTGCAACAAACCTATCTGCAGGATGCTTTCAAAGGTTTTGGCTTCTCTGCCAAATTGATGCCTGTGGATTCTTTTGAAGAAGGATTTGCAAAGGTTCAAGCGGGGCAAATTGACGCCGTCGCAGCCAGCCATCATTTCGGCACTTATGCCTTAGACAAATTTCATTTGGTTGAGACACCGATTATTTTTCAGCCCAGCCATTTGTTTTTTGTGACGAAGAAAGAAACAAATGCGGATTTACTGACCACCATTGATTACTACCTGAACCAATGGCGCGACGACTCGAATTCACCTTTCTTTCATGTCATCAAAAAATGGGCGGGGCAAACCACGGTCACGGTGATTCCTACTTATCTTTGGTGGGCCTTGGGTGGGGTGAGCTTGATGGGTTTGTTGCTGTTTGGCATCGCCAGCTATTTGCGCATCGAAGTGAAGCGAAGAACCGCAGAAATCGTCGATCATCAAAAAAAGTTGAGCTCAATTTTGGATGCCGTCGGGGCGGCGATCTACATCAAAGACAAGAGCCTGCGTTACCAATACGTCAACCGCGCTGCCTCTGAAATTTTGGGCCAAAAACCGGAAGACATCGTTGGCAAGTTAGACCGTGATTTGCAAGATGAAAAAAGCAGCGCCTTGATCACACAAACCGACCGAAATGTCATTGAATCTGGACGCCGCTACGCCGGCGAAGATGTCGTTCGGTTGATCGGCTCTGACACGGCCCACACCTTCTTCTCCGTAAAAATTCCGCTGATCAATTCAAGCGGTGATGTGTATGGCCTGTGCGGCATTTCCACCGACATCACGGACCAGCTCGAATTCACAAAGAAAATTGATCTGCTCGCGCACTTTGATCCTTTGACGGGCCTTTTCAATCGCGCCTTCTTTTTTGAAGAAGCACAAAGGCTACTCAACAGTCCAGATCGCCCGATTGCCAAAGCGGCACTGATTCTCATCAACCTCGATAACTTCAAAGACCTCAATGACACACAGGGGCACTTGGTTGGAGATCTTTTGCTCAAGGAACTGGCCGATCAGTTCAGTTTGATCAAGCAAAACCAACATGTGCTGGCCCGCTTGGTGGGTGATTCCTTTGTATTTTTAATTCACACCCTCCCCCCCGAGCGCAGCGCCATTGAGCGCGAAGTGAATGATTTGGTTCAGCAAATCAAATCAGCTGTGACACGCCCCAAAAAACTTGAAGACGTGACGTACCACGGAACGGCCAGCATTGGCATTTCTATTTTTGAGCCGCATACGGTTTCTGTGCACGAGGGGCTCAAGCAGGCGGAGCTCGCCATGTACCAGGCGAAAAGCCTTGACCGAGGTCAGACCCGTACTTTTGAGGCCCAAATGGGGGAAATCGCGGCGGCGCGGCTCACGCTCGAATCAGAATTGGGTGAAGCCATTGAGAATGGGCAACTTGAAGTTTTTTACCAACCTCAGGTCGACAAAGGCGGCACGCTGATCAGCATGGAGGCCTTGATCCGTTGGCACCATCCCAAGCATGGGCTCTATGCGCCGGCTGCTTTTATTCCACTGGCAGAGTCAACGGGACAGATCTTATCGATCGGGCATTTTGTTTTGGAGTCGGCCTGCGAACAGTTGCACCGTTGGTCCACTCAGCCAGACATGGCCAAGTTGGTCATCGCGGTCAATGTGAGCGCGCGTGAATTTTTTGATGAAGGCTTTATTGACCGCGTGATACGCACGCTGTCCAAATTCAGCTTCAACCCAGGGTGCTTAGAGCTAGAGCTGACGGAAAGTCAGTTGCTCCAAGACTTTGAGGGAACCATGGTCAAACTCAATGCCTTGAAGGGTATTGGTCTACGTCTGTCACTCGATGACTTTGGCACAGGCTATTCCTCCTTGAGTCGTTTGAAAAATTTGCCGTTTGACCAACTCAAAATCGACGCTGCTTTTGTGCGTGATTTGGTGACCAACCCCAGCGACTCAGCCATCATCAAAACCATCATTGATCTTGGCAAAACACTCCATGTGGAAATTCTGGCCGAAGGCGTGGAAACACAAGCGCAAATGGACATCTTGATTGCCTTGGGTTGCGAAAAGTTCCAAGGCTATCTACACGGTAAACCTATGCCGATGCAAGAGCTGATGGCTGGACATGCGCAACGCCCCTGACGCGCCCTAAAAAAACATTGAAAGTGATAAATGTTATAAAGGATGAAATTTATTTAGAAAATAATGAATTCATCAAGCCTCAAAACATTCGTCACGTCACCGAAAGTAATTGTTTCTTTTTTCCTGACGCTGATCACGGTTTTATTTTGGTGGTACTTATTGGGGTCAGCCCAAACGCTAAGGGACGAGGCGACCTTCCAAGCCCAATTGAGAGGAAAGCAAGTCAACACAGCGGTCTCTCAAACCGTCTCCATGCTGTTTCGCAATGTGGACCAAGCCACTGTCAGGATGGCCCACAGCTATCTGCGCAATGGCAAGCGTGTTCCCTTTGATGAGCTGGATCTGATTGTTAAGAAATTCCCAGAGGGTGCTGTCGTTCAGATCGCTGTGATCGATGCACAAGGGTACTTGGCGTATACCAGCCTGAACAACCAAGAACGTGTGTTCCTTGGCGATCGGGAGCATTTCAAGGTACATCTAGGCATTCATGAAGAACACCTGTTCATCAGCAAGCCGGTTCTGGGGCGTGTTTCGAATAAATGGTCCATCCAATTCAGCAGACCCATCTTTGATCATGGTCAATTCAAAGGAGTGGTCGTTCTGTCGGTGGACCCCGAGTACTTGCACAAAGAACTGGTCAAGTTGACTTTAGGGGACGATGACACCATTTCAATCCTCCGCACCAGCGGCGAGTATTTAGCACGAGACAGGTTGCACCACGAAGCTATTTCAACTTCCGTGCCCAGCGGTCGCCCTTTTTTGGGTGCGCCAGCCGGCGGAAGTGGTTTTTTCCAAGCATTCTCATCTGTCGACGGGGTGGATCGAATTTTTCACTGGGTGAGGCTCCAGGACTTCCCCGTGGTGGTGACTTTGGGCTTGGGTAAAAAAGGCATCCTAGGCCCGATAGAAACCGCCATCGCCCACGAAGAGCAGAGGGCCATGCTTTTCACGGTACTGCTATGGGTACTGGCTTGGAGCATGGTTTTTTTCATGGCTCAAATACAAACGAATGCACAAAAACGCATTGTGTTGGAATACGCCGCACACCACGATGTCCTGACAGGCTTGAAAAATCGAGCGGGTCTGATCGCCTCGCTCGACTACATGCTGGGCAACGACCTCGCTCACGACCAGCACTTCACCGTGTATTTCATGGACTTGGATGGCTTCAAAAAAATCAACGACCACTACGGCCATGCGATTGGCGATGAAGTGCTAAAGGCGACTGCCCGAATGATCTCGGGTTGCACCAGAAGCAGCGATGTCGTCGCTCGGATTGGCGGAGATGAGTTTGTGGTTGCAAGCCAAAGCGCACCATCAGAGGGCGACGTCACGGCACTCACACACCGCATCAAAGCCGCATTTTTATCGCCCATCCACATCAACGGAAATGACTTGACAGTAGGCATCAGCATCGGGGTCGCAAAATACCCTCAAGACGGTGTCACCATCGACGAGTTATTGGTTCACTCAGACCGCGCCATGTATATGGATAAGCAAACACACACACTCTCAAAAAGTACTTAGTCCGGCGAACCAAGCTAAGTGCTTTATTTATCTGAGGTGGCTGACGGGCTCGAACCCACGACTGCATCTCATTAAACCTTCCTACTCTAGGCTCTCAGAAGCTCCATGGCAAGGGGTTGACTAACCACTGATTGTGGATTCCATTACATCTATGCAAGTCCCATTTCAAAGTGAAGTCACGTTGGTTTTCTCAACTCATTGAAGGACGAATCATGTACAAATCATTCCATGCCCATCAGTTAGCTTTCGCCCTCGCCTTGGGGGTTTTCACCGCTGGATGGGCGCACGCCCAGACTGCTTCTGTATCGCAAACTCAGTACGCTGCCGACAGCAAGCAGGCCACGGCGCGATACAAGGAGGATCAACAGCTTTGCACCACGGAACCAACGGCCGCCAGCCGTATGCAGTGCAAGCGCGATGCCAAGGCCGAATACGACAGCGCTATGGCAAGCGCCAAAGCACGCATGGGCAGCAACGCATCTAGTAGCACGACAGCGGCCAGTTGTTCAGATTGCGCAAAGGTCATTGCGGTGAGCCAGACCGAAAAGGCGGGTGAAGGTAGCGCCGTAGGCATGATCACTGGCGGTGTACTGGGTGCGGTTCTGGGCCATCAATTGGGAGGTGGTCTTGGCAAGGACTTGGCCACCGCAGCAGGAGCCGCAGGTGGAGCGTACGCTGGCAAAGAGATCGAAAAACGCACCAACACCCACAAGGTATGGACCGTCACCGTCAAAATGCCCAATGGCAACACGTCGAATTTTGAATTCGCCAGTCATCCAGGCTACCAGGTGGGTGACACAGTTCGAGTTGAGAACAACCGACTCACTCGGCCTTGAGCGCTTTTGCCGAAGCAAGGTTGAGGTCGCCTGAATTTGGCGAAGCAGGTTGTCAGAGCTTCGAGAAAGCGCATTGCCACGCAACAAAAGAAGAATCTAAAAATCTGCTGACATCCGCCGTTGCATCGAGAAGAAGGCAGAAAGCAAAAAGCCCGGTGAACCGGGCTTTTTGCTTAATTTATTTGGGGTGGCTGATGGGGCTCGAACCCACGACAACAGGAATCACAATCCTGGACTCTACCAACTGAGCTACAGCCACCGTAGAAGCGAAAATTATAACCTAGCTATTTTGATTTCTGCCTTGAATTTTTCTTTTAATAGCTTGTAGTACGCCAAGCCTTCAGCAGAAGCCCACCACTGGGCATATTGATCACGCTCACGGGCCAAATCTGCGGTGTTGGCAGCATCGCGTGGCAATACTTTTTCAACCTTCACCACGGCATAACCGCTGGTGCCCAAGTCAACACCCACCCACGCGGGCAAGGTTTGGGTGCTGGCACGCAAGGCGGCCTCCACCAACGCAGAAGGCTGCGCTTGTTTAGATTCACGCGAGACCACGATGGCAGCAGGCAGTTTGGCAGTGTCTGGGCTAGCCTTCCACTCGGCCAATTTGGCTGAGCCTTCTGAGCGCGCACGCGCAGTCGCTTGTTGGGCAACCACTTGCTCGCGCACACGGACTTTGACTTCATCCAAAGGCAATGTCCGCGCAGGGCTGTAGTTGGTGATGCGAGCTGCCGCCAACACATTGGGTGCTAACTCCACGGCTTCGGTGTTGCGTTTTTTCTCAATCGAATCTGCTGAGAACACAGCGGCCAACAGCTTGGGGCTATTCGCGGCGGTATTACCGGCCACAGGCTCGCGGCCCAAGTTACTGGCGTGTTGCACGTCGAGCTTGAGTCGCTCGGCCACAGGTTTCAAGCTGTCAGACTGCTCGTACACCAAGTTGGTGAACTGCTCGGCCGCTTCTGCAAACTTGCGTTGGGCCAATTGGGCGCGCACTTCTTGTTCCAACTTCGCGCGTTGGGATTCAAAGCTCTTTTGCTCAGGTTGCTTGATGTCCGTCAGGCGAATGATGTGAAAACCGAACTCGGTTTCAACCAAGCCGCTGGTCTCACCTTTTTTCAACGCGAAGGCGGCCTCTTCAAAAGGCTTGACCATGGCACCACGGCCAAAGAAATCAAGGTCTCCGCCTTTGGCAGCAGAACCTGAATCTTGCGAATTTTTACGAGCCAGCTCAGCAAATTGGTTGGGTGACTTTTGCACTTCAGCCAGCAAAGCTTGTGCTTTGGCACGCGCCGTATCACGCTCGGCCGCAGAGGCGTTTTTGTCGGCATTGATCAAGATGTGGCTGGCACGGCGCTCTTCCAAACCAGCTAAGCGTGCAGCATTTTGTTCGTAATAAGTTTTAAGTTCTGCCTCAGGCACCACGATGTCTTGTTGCACCGCCGCCAAATTCAGCACCACGTATTCAATGTCGGCACGTTCAAGTGACTGGAACTTGTCGGCATTGGCTTTGTAATAAGCCTCAAGGTCAGCATCCGTCGGGTTGATTTGACCCACAAAATCAGCCGGCGCAAAGCGCGCCACTTGGACTTGGCGTTGCTCGTAAAAAGCATTCAAGGTCACATCGGCCAAAGCAGTAGAGCTGAAGCTGGTCACGCCCACGCCTGACATCACTTGGCGCGAAGCCAAGTCACCACGCACTTGCGCTTCAAACGACTCAGGCGACATGCCTTGTGTGGCCAAGAGCTGACGATAGCGCTCCATGTCCAACGTGCCATCCGCACGGCGCAACGCCGCGATGGTTGGGTTTTGTTGCAACTCAGCGGCCAATCGGGCATCGCTGGCACCCAAATGCAGTTTGTTAGCGGCCACTTGCAACAGGCGGTCACGCACCATGCGCTCAAGCGTGCTGTATTTGGCTTCCGGTGTGTCGAACAACTTCACATCCACATTGGGCATGCTGCTGCGCATGCGTTCCACTTGGCTGCGGTGCGTACCATCCCATTCGGCTTGCGTGATGTCCTGACCGTCCACCGTGGCCACCGTGGCACCCCCTTCACGAAAACGGTTGTAGCCCTCAAGGCCAAACAAAACGAAAGACGGGAAGATCAACAGGAACAGCAAAAACTGCATGACCCGTGTGTGCTTGCGAACAAAATCAAACATGTTGTGGACTCATCGTGAAGTGTGAGGAACCAAGAAAAAAGGCGAACGCTTCGTTCGCCTTTTTAATGGGTGGTGGGTGCTGACGGGGTCGAACCGCCGACCTACTGCGTGTAAGGCAGCCGCTCTGCCAACTGAGCTAAGCACCCATCCGTAACCGCTAATTAGTTCAAGGCGTCTTTCAAACCCTTGCCTGGACGGAACTTAGGCACCTTGGCTGCTTTGATCTTGATGGCTTCGCCAGTGCGTGGGTTGCGGCCTGTGCGAGCGGCACGCTTGCCCACTGCGAAAGTACCGAAACCAACCAAAGAAACTGTGCCGCCTTTTTTCAAGGTTGTTTTCACTGCGCCGATGGTGGACTCGAGTGCGCGAGTGGCTGCAGCTTTGGAAATGTCTGCGTGCTTGGCAATGTGCTCAATCAGTTCTGTCTTATTCACAAAAATCCCCTCTCAATGAGATGTGATGTTGGTCAATGGTGATGCTAGTTTACTAGCACTACGTGATGTAACGCTGCCGTGGATGAGGCCATCTCAGTGCACTGTGCGTCTCATGAAGAAACTGTACACAACACGGCATGGAGTCGAATTCTAGTCTTTTTTTGAAGCTAAAAATCACAACGCATCTGCAATGGCACGGCCCACATCGGAAGTACTAGCGTTACCCCCAATGTCTGGTGTCTTGGGCGCGCCACTCTTAGGATCAAGCACCTTCTCAATCGCGGCCATCACAGCATCATGTGCATCTTTGTGACCCAAAAATTCCAACATCATGGCGCCACACCAAATTTGACCAATCGGATTGGCAATGCCTTTGCCCGCAATATCAGGGGCTGAGCCGTGCACCGGTTCAAACAAAGACGGGAACTTGCGATCGGGGTTCAAGTTGGCACTCGGCGCAATGCCAATCGTGCCAGTGCATGCTGGGCCTAAGTCGCTCAAGATGTCGCCAAACAAATTGCTGGCAACCACCACATCAAAGAAGTCAGGGCGTTGCACAAAGTGGGCCGTCAAAATGTCGATGTGAAACTTGTCCACATTGATTTCTGGATAGTTCTTGGCCATTTCAACCACGCGCTCATCCCAGTAAGGCATGGTGATGGCAATGCCGTTGGATTTGGTTGCACTGGTCAAATGCTTTTTAGGACGCGTCTGCGCCAGTTCAAAAGCGAACTTCAACACGCGGTCCACACCAATGCGCGACATCACGGTTTCTTGCATCACGATTTCGCGTTCCGTGCCGGGGTACATGCGTCCACCAATGCTGGAGTACTCGCCTTCGGTGTTCTCACGCACGATGTACATGTCAATCTCGCCAGGCTGACGAGGTGAGCCATCGCGGCGCACCACGGGCGCAATGATGCCGGGCATCAAACGTGCGGGGCGCAAGTTGATGTATTGGTCAAACTCGCGGCGAAACATCAACAGCGAACCCCATAGCGACACGTGGTCCGCAATTTTTTCTGGCCAACCCACCGCACCAAAATAAATGGCATCGTGGCCGCCGATTTGGTCTTTCCAATCGTCGGGCAGCATCTGGCCGTGCTTTTCGTAATAGTCCCAGCTCGAAAAATCGAAATGGTCAAACTTCAAATCGATGCCGAACTTACGGGCCACTGCGTCCATGACGCGAATGCCTTCAGGCATGACTTCTTTGCCAATGCCGTCACCGGCAATAACGGCAATACGGTGTGTTTGACCCATGAGATGCTCCTAGAAAGATTGAACTTGAGATGAAGCTTACCGGCAAATATCGCAATAATCATGCAATTGATTATTCCCAAAAAGGCAGCAATTGGATCGTACAGATTTGGCGATGGTCTTGGCCGTTAGGCAACACGGCAGCTTGGTAAAAGCAGCACGGGCATTGCAACTCACACCTCCCGTCGTCACGAAGCGGCTATCAGCGCTAGAGGTTCACTTAGGTGTTCGTCTATTTCAACGCATCACACGACGCGTCAGCCCCACCACCGAAGGGCATGCGTTGTGTGACCGCGCCATCGAGGTGTTACAAAGCTTTGCCAGCATCGAAGATGAGTTGCGCGAACGCCAAAGTGAACCCTCGGGGCTGATTCGCATCGCTTGCAGTTTTGGGTTTGGTCGGCTTTGGCTGGGCCCCATGTTGGCTGAGTTCCATGAGCGCTACCCTGCCGTTGCTGTGGATTTGCAACTTTGCGAGCAACTGCCTGACTTGGCCAATGAAAGTTTTGATGCCGCGATTTGGCTGTGGCATCCACCTGCACACATTGCAGCTGAGTGGATTTCTCGCAAACTCGCCACCAACCAACGCGTGCTAGTCGCCGCACCTGATTACCTTGCCCAACGTGGCACACCGAAAACATTGGAGGATTTAACCTCGCACGATTGTTTGGTGGTACGTGAAAACGGTGGAGACACGGGACAAGGCCAGCGTTTTGACCACTGGCGACTTAGCACCAAAAGTACAGCCCGTACGCCCTCACGCACACAACACATCACCGTCAAAGGCCCGCTCTCCAGTAACTCTGGAGAAATGGTGCGGGATTGGTGTTTATCGGGTCACGGCATCATGTTGCGCAGTTTGTGGGACGTCGCGCCGCAATTGGCCTCTGGCAAACTCAGCCGAGTACTCCCGCACTACGCCATGTATGACGCGGACATCCATTGGCTGGCCCCCTATCGCTCACAGATGCCATTGCGTATCCGTTTGCTGCAAGATTTTTTGGCGTCTCGGTTCCGTGATGAACCGTGGAAATACTCAGCGCGGTGAGACAGGACGAACAACCAAACTAACGCCGATCGCGGTCACCGCAATGCCTGCCAGTGTCATCAAGGTGATGGGTTCATCAAACAAAAACCACGCCATCACTGCGGTGGTGGGTGGCACCAAATACAACAAGCTGGTCACAGCGGCCGCGGCGCCGCGTTGAATGAGGATGTAGAACAACGAACTACCGCCCAAGGTCAACACCAATACCGCCCACACCATCGCCCAAGTCATTTCGGCATTCCACAAAGCAGGTTCGGTTTCCATGAGTGCCAAAGGCAAGGTCACCAAGTACGCGGCCATCAGTTGGACCGCATTGGCACTGCGCACATCGCAAGGCTGTACGAATCGCTTTTGATAGAGCGTGCCGGTGGTGATAGACACCAAGGCCATGGTGATCATGGTCAAGCTCCACGGGGTGACTTCAATGCCGCCTTCGAGTTTGCGCGACACCACCATGGCCAAACCCACAAAACCCAAAGCCAAGCCTTGCCATTGACGACGCGACACATGACCACCGCGTGCGGACAACCAAATGGCGGTGAGAACAGGCTGCAAACCCACAATCAAGGCCGTCAGCCCCGCACCCATGCCCACCTTCACAGCCGCCCACACGCCGCCCAAGTAACCGGCATGCATCAACACACCCGTGACAGCCAAATGCCACCACTGCGCCCTGCCCTGCGGCCAAGGCACACGCGTCCATTTGACCCACAGTACAAAACACAAAATAGAAAAGATATAGCGCCACAACAAGAACGTGAAAGGCGGCGAATTGGGCATGCCGTAGCGCGCCACGATGAAGCCCGTGCTCCAGATCAACACAAACACCACAGGCATGGCCCGTAGCCATGCTTGGTTTTGCGACTCAGACATTACTTGGCGTGGTCCACGATGTCAGGCCAAGCTTTTTGCAAGTAGTACACCATCGACCACACGGTCAACACGCCGGCAACCCAGATCAACACCGTGCCCCACAAGGCCGTGTCAATCACGCCAAACAGCTGGCCATCAAACAACAAGAAAGGAATAGCCACCATTTGCACCATGGTCTTGAGCTTGCCCAGCATGTGCACCGCCACGCTGCGTGAAGCACCAATTTGCGCCATCCATTCACGCAAGGCTGAAATGGCAATTTCGCGCCCAATGATGATGAGCGCCACCAGCACATCAGCGCGACCCAAATGCACCAAGATGAGCAAACTGGCGCACACCAAAAACTTGTCGGCCACAGGATCGAGGAAAGCACCAAAAGCAGACGACTGGTTGAGCTTGCGCGCCAAGTAACCATCGAGCCAATCGGTCAAGGCAAACACCACAAACATCACGGTGGCCCACAGGTTGCGCTCTGCCGTTTCAATGGGTAAGTAAAACAGCCCCACGATCAAAGGAATAGCTGCAATGCGAGCCAGTGTCATGAGCGTAGGAATGGTCCACATATAGCGTTACTCGTAAATGATGTGTGATTGCCCATTGTGGGCCTGTGCCATCCAACTGGCCAAGGCTGCATCGCTGGGGAAAAACTTGGCGTTCTCGCCCAACTGTACGTCGGCCGTGGCACCCTCGCGCAGCAGCTTCAATCGTACGCCCATGCCACGGACCAGCTCACCCTGCTCGGTTTGCTCCACTTTGGCGGGGTGCTCGCGCAGCAGGCGGGCAATGTCGGGCGATGTGCCGTTGACCGTGACGCTGAGGTATTTGCCAAAGCGGCAACGTGCTTGTTCTAGGCTCCACACTTGCTGGATAGACAAGCGCAAGCCACCAGAAAAACGGTCTGGCTGTGCCTTACCCATGATGATGACCAACTCGTCATCCTTCAAGGTGTTGCGATAAGTATTGATGGTGGCCTCGTCGGCCGTGGCTTCAATGACCGTCGACTTGTCGTCGAGCTTGAAGATAGCGAGCTTGCCGCGCTGTCCGTTGATGACACGCATGTCGCTCACGATACCAGCCAGCAACTGCGGCTCACGAGAGTCCATCAAATCTTCAATGCGGGTACGGGCAAAGCGACGCACCTCGCGCTCGACTTCGTCAAACAAGTGGCCGGACAAGTAAAAACCTAAAGCCACCTTTTCATGCGTGAGGCGTTCTTTCACACCCCAAGGCAACATCTCGACGTACTCAGGCTCTTGCGTGCTCGAACCGTGGGCGTCTTCGCCCATCATGTCAAACAAGCCGCCTTGATTGGCGTTGGCTTCGCTAGCCGACGCAAAGTCAAACGCGCGCTCCACGCTGGCCAACAGCTCGGCGCGGTTAAGGTGCAAGTTATCAAACGCTCCTGCTTTGATGAGAGCTTCGACCGTGCGCTTGTTCAAACGGCTGCGGTCCACGCGGCGGCAGAAGTCAAACAAACTGGTGAACGGTCCGTCTTCGCGCGCAGCCACGATGGCTTCAATCGCTTGTTGGCCCGAACCTTTGATGGCGCCCAAACCGTAGCGAATGACTTTGTCAGAGATGGGCTCAAAGCGGTAGCGGCCACGGTTGACGTCAGGCGCTTCAAAGGTCAGGCCCATCTTGTGGGCGTCTTCAAACAAGACCTTGAGCTTGTCGGTGTTATCCATCTCCACCGTCATGTTGGCGCAGAAGAACTCAGCCGTGTAATGCACCTTCAACCAGCCCGTGTGATAGGCCAACAACGAATAAGCAGCCGCGTGCGACTTGTTAAAGCCGTAGCCCGCAAACTTCTCCATCAAGTCAAAGATTTCGTCGGCTTTGTCTTGGGTGATGTTGTTCTTCGCTGCACCTGCGCGGAAGATTTCGCGGTGCTCGGCCATCTCTTCGGGCTTCTTTTTACCCATCGCGCGGCGCAACATGTCCGCGCCGCCGAGTGAGTAGCCGCCCAAAATTTGTGCCGTCTGCATCACCTGCTCTTGGTACACCATGATGCCGTAGGTTTCGGACAACATCTGAGCCACCATCGGGTGCGGGTACTCAATCTCTTCACGGCCGTGCTTACGTGCCACGAAGCTGGGAATCAAGTCCATCGGGCCTGGACGGTACAAGGCGTTCAGCGCAATCAAGTCTTCCAAACGCGTGGGCCGCGCGTCGCGCAACATGCCCTGCATGCCGCGACTTTCAAACTGGAACACAGCTTCGGTTTTACCGTCTTGGAACAGTTCGTAGGTGCGCTTGTCGTCGAGCGGGATGTTTTCAAAGGCAAAGTTCTCTTGGCCTTTGTGGCGCTGCATGATGAACTCGCGCGCAATTTCCAAAATGGTCAGCGTGGCCAAGCCCAAAAAGTCGAACTTCACCAAGCCCGCGGCTTCGACGTCGTCTTTGTCAAACTGGCTCACCGCCGATTCGCTGCCGGGCTGTTGGTACAACGGACAGAAGTCGGTCAGCTTGCCCGGGGCAATCAACACACCACCGGCGTGCATGCCCACGTTACGCGTCATGCCTTCTAGCTTTTGAGCCAGCTCCAACAAGGTTTTGACTTCGTCCTCTTTGGCCAAGCGCTCAGCCAAGACGGGCTCGACCTCAATCGCGCCTGCGATGGTGATGTGCTGGCCGGGCTTGTTGGGAATCAAACCACTGATGCCCTTGCAGAAGGTGTAGCTCATGTCGAGCACACGGCCCACGTCACCAATCGCGGCACGCGCCGCCATGGTGCCGAAGGTGGCAATTTGCGACACGGCTTCGCGACCATATTTGTCTTTCACGTAATCAATCACGCGGTCGCGATTGGTCTGGCAAAAGTCAATGTCAAAGTCGGGCATGGATACCCGCTCTGGGTTCAAGAAACGCTCGAACAGCAAGTTGTATTGCAGCGGGTCTAGGTCAGTAATCTTGAGCGCATACGCTACCAACGAGCCTGCCCCTGAGCCACGGCCTGGCCCCACGGGGCAGCCATTGGCTTTGGCCCACTGAATGAAGTCACCCACGATCAAGAAGTAGCCAGGAAAGCCCATGTTCAAAATCGTGGTCAGCTCAAACTCTAGGCGCTCCACATAGCGTGGACGCTCAGAATCGCGCTTGGCCACATCGGGGTACAGATGCGCCAAGCGCTCTTCCAAACCTTCGTGCGACACATGACGGAAATAGTCTTCCACCGACATCACCACGCCATTCACCGGTGGGATGGGGAAGTTGGGCAGCTGGGGCTTGCCCAACACCAAGGTCAAGTTGCAACGTTTGGCAATCTCAACGGTGTTGGCGATGGCGCTGGGCACATCGGCAAACAGCTCGCACATTTGTGCGGATGATTTGAAATACTGCTCGCGCGTGAACTTGCGCACACGGCGTTGGTTCCCCAAGATTTCGCCTTCGGCAATACACACGCGCGCTTCGTGCGCTTCGTAGTCATCGGGCTGGGTGAACTGCACAGGGTGTGTGGCCACCACGGGCAGGCTCAGGCGAGCGGCCAGTTGCACTGCGGCAGACACATGGGTGTCGTCATCCGCACGGCCTGCGCGTTGGAGCTCAATGTAAAAACGATGCGGAAAGATGCCCGCCAGTTGCAAAGCCACTTCGCCTGCACGCGTGGTGTCGCCTTGCACCAAGGCTTGGCCCACCGCACCGGCTTGCGCACCCGACAAAGCAATCAGGCCTTGCGACAGCTCTTGCAACCATTCCAACTTGATCACGGCCACGGCCTTGTGCACGTTTTGTGTCCAGCCACGGCTGATCAGCTCGCACAGGTTCAAGTAGCCCTGATGGTTTTGCACCAAGAGCACCATGCGCGAGGTTTGCGCGGCGTCTTGGGTCAGGCTTTCTAAATAAATCTCCGCACCGATGACGGGCTTGACGCCCTTGCCACGTGTTTCTTTGTAAAACTTGATGGCGCCGTAGAGGTTATTGATGTCTGTGATGGCCAGCGCAGGTTGCTGGCCGGCTGCGGCTGCTTTCACCACCTCGTCGATGCGGTTGGTCCCGTCAACGACAGAAAATTCAGAGTGAAGGCGCAGGTGAACAAACATGCAACAGATTGTAGGGACACCCTGTTACATAGAATGGCTGGGTGAACCAAATTCTGAATATTTCTTGCTACAAATTCGTCGCCCTGCCCGACGCCCAAGACCTGCGCCAACCTTGCTTGGACAACGCCGTGGCGCGTCAGCTCAAGGGCACCATCTTGATAGCAGAAGAAGGCATTAATTTCTTCTTGGCCGGCAGCGCCGAAGATGTGCGCAGCTTTGTCGATTGGCTGCGTACCGACACACGTTTTGCCGACTTGGCTCCCAAAGAAAGCTGGTCTGACACACAACCGTTTCGCAAGATGCTGGTGAAGGTGAAAAACGAAATCATCCGCATGAACCACCCCAGCATTCGCCCTGCTGAAGGCCGCGCCCCCGCGGTGACGCCAGAAACCGCGAAACGCTGGCTGGACCAAGGCCATGACGACGAAGGCCGCCCGGTAGTGACGCTAGACACACGCAACCAGTTTGAGGTGGATGCGGGCACATTCAAAAACACCATCAACTGGGGAATCACCAAGTTCACCGAATTTCCTGATGCGGTGCAAGCCCACTTAGACGAGTTGCAAGACAAAACCGTCATCAGTTTTTGCACCGGCGGCATTCGCTGCGAGAAAGCCGCCATTTACATGCGCAATGCGGGCCTGCCCCATGTGTACCAGCTCGAAGGCGGCATCCTCAAATACTTTGAAGAAGTGGGCAACGACCACTACGACGGCGGCTGCTTTGTGTTTGACGAGCGCCGTGCCGTGGGCGCTGACTTGAGTGCCACTGGCCTCACGCCGGAGGGCACCTTCCCCGTCACTGCTCCAACAGCGCCAACACCTCAGACTTGAATTCACGGGTGTACAAAACCCCTGTCACCAGCAGCGTGGTCAGCACAAACATGGCGGGTGAAAAAAACCAGCCCAATGCGGCAAACGAAAAATAGTAGGCGCGCAAGCCCCCGTTGAAGGTTTCAGCCGCCAAGCCTGTCATGGCGGCAGCACGGTCAGCATAGTGCTGACGGTCTGTCACCTCACCACTTTGAAAGCTTTCAGCAGGAGGCATGGCGCCAATCAGCAGCGCCACAAAGGTGTACTGACGCATCGACCATGAGAAGCGAAAGAAAGAGTAAACAAAAATCACCACCAACACCAAGATCTTGAATTCAAACACCAAGATGGGCGTTTGCTCAGCAAACGGAATTTCGCGCACCAGCTCAGCCGCTTTGTCGGTGGTGCCGAGCAAAGCAAACAAACCACCCAAAATCAAAATGGTGGTGGAGCAAAAAAATGCGGGGGTGTTCGACAGCGTTTGCGTGATGATGCCGTCCAACATGCGTGGGTCACGGGCGGTGGTTTGCAGCATCCACAGGTGGCGGTAACGGTTGGTCATAGCCAAGATGGAGTGGTGATGCTCGCTGCTGTACTTCGCAAACGCAGCGTAGCCCATCCACACCAAGACAAATAATCCGAGTGCAAACCAATCGGCCCAAGGCAACAGTTGAATGATTTTCATAGCCCGATACTACCCAAAGAAAAAGGGGCTCACCTTTCGGTGAACCCCTCAGTTTGTGCGCCGCTTGGATCAGCCGCGCAAAGCTGCCACTTTGGCCACGCGCTCGCCAAACTTCACAGCCGTGTCCACATCGCCTTGAGGAATCTTGTCAGCGCCGGCATCTGAAGGTGCTTGCACCAACAGGCCGACGGAACCACCGAGGTTGTTCACATCGTTGCGTGTCGAGGCAGAGGTATTGGCTGGAGCCATGCCCAAACTGACCCACAAACCACCGTGCTGAGCAGCCAAGACGGTCAAATAAGACAAAGTCGTGCCTTTGTCACCGTTCAAGCTGGCACTGACCGAGAAGCCGGCAAAGAACTTGTCTTGCCAAGCGCGTGTGAACCAGCGCTTGGATGAGGCATCGGCAAACTTCTTGAATTGCCAGCTCACACTGCCCATGTACGTGGGTGAGCCCATGATGATGGCGTCAGCTGCATCCAACGCATCCCAATCTGCTTCGCTGACATTACCGTCTGCATCAACGGCCACCAACTGGGCATTGGCGCCTTTGGCCACCGCCTGAGCGATGAATTGTGTGTGGCCGTAGCCTGAGTGATAAACGACAACATTTTTAGTCATGGTGAGTTTCCTTAAGTCGAGGGAGAACGAGGTTGAAGAAGCGAATGAAGAAGGTATGAATTATTGAGCTTGTTTTTTAGCGTCAAGGCTCCAAGCGCCAGCGCCTGTGGATGCCAACACCAGCAAACCGCCCACCACGCCCACGTTCTTGAAGAACAAGAGCTGTTGGACAAAGGCTTGCTCAGGTGCAGCCGCCCAAAACGCGTGGAAGAAGACAGACGCCACCAGCGTGAACAGCGCCAGCACAGCCGCAGCAATGCGGGTTTGGAAACCCAAGATCAAAGCGACAGAGCCCAAAATTTCGACAGTCAGTGCTGCGGCAGCGCCCACCGCGGGCAACGGCAAGCCCACGGAAGCGATGTACCCCACCGTGCCTTCAAAGCCAGACAGCTTTGACAAACCCGCGGGCAAGAAAAGTGCGGCCAGCAAGATACGGCCAATGAGGTTGAGTGCGTTGTTCATGAGAGTTTCCTTTGAAGAGATGAAACAAAAAAATCAGGATGCCAAATCAAACACCAGCACCTCGGCATCTTGGCCGTGTGTCAGGTGAATGGTCGGTTCGTTGTCCAGCAGCGCAGCGTCGCCCGTGGCCAATGCCACGCCATTGACTTGCAAACTGCCGCGAATCAAGTGCACATAGGCTTTGCGGCCAGAGGCGATGTTCAAGGTGGCGGCTTCGTCGCCGTCAAACAAGCCGGCATACAAGGCTGCATCGGCGTGGATCTTCACCACGCCGCCTTCTGGCGCCGCAATTCGGCTCAGCGCACCGCGCTTAGAGGCAGGCGGCACTTGCTTTTGCTCGTAGCTGGCGGGAATGCCGCGCACATTGGGTTCAATCCAAATCTGGAAGAAATGCGTGGTCTCTTGCGGCGCGTGGTTGAACTCGCTGTGCTGCACACCACTGCCAGCGCTCATGCGTTGCACATCGCCGGGTGGGATGCCCTCGATGTTGCCCATGCTGTCTTTGTGAGCCAAGTTACCGCTCAGCACATAGCTGATGATTTCCATGTCGCGGTGGCCGTGTGTGCCAAAGCCTGTGCCCGGTGCAATGCGGTCTTCGTTGATGACGCGCAAATTGCCCCAACCCATGAACTCAGGGTTGTAGTAGTGGGCAAACGAAAAGCTGTGGAACGACTTGAGCCAGCCGTGGTCGGCGTAGCCTCGGTCTTGGGATTTGCGAATGGTCAACATGGCGTGTTCTCCTGTTTTGTCCTTGACCTGAACTTTAGGCCTTTGCCCCACTTTTGCCATGCATCGCATTTGATGGCATCATTCAAATTATTTGAATGATTAAAGCCTGATTGCATGACCTCCCCCCGTGACGTCCTCACTCCCGATTCGCTATCCATGCTGCATGCGATTGAAAAAGCAGGCAGCTTTGCGGCTGCCGCACGTGCGCTCGGGTTGGTGCCCAGCGCCCTCACCTACCGTGTGCGCCAGATCGAAGACGCGCTGGACGTGCTGCTGTTTGACCGCAGCTCACGACAAGCCAAGCTCACCGCAGCAGGCCATGAACTGCTGCGCGAAGGCGAACGCCTGCTGGCCGACATGGACGCCGTTGCCAACCGCGTCAAGCGTGTGGCTACGGGCTGGGAAAGCCAATTCACCATCGCGGTGGACGGCATCATCGACCGCACCACCGTGATGGAGTTGTGCGAAGCCTTCATGGCCTTGAACGCCCCCACACGCCTCAAGCTGCGCGACGAAACCCTCACTGGCACGCTCGAAGCATTGACCAGCGGCCAAGCCGATTTGGCACTGGGCATTGCAGGTTCATTCAGCGAAAGCGGCACCACATCAGGAATTCACAGCCACACGCTGGGCCCCATGCGCTTTGTGTTTGCCATGGCGCCGCACCACCCGTTGGCACAAGCGCCAGAGCCCTTGACCGATGCACTCATTGGCCAGCACCGCGCCGTGGCCGTGGCCGATTCGGTACAACGCGGCGCGGGTGTGACCATTGGTTTGTTACCGGGTCAAGACGTGTTCACGGTGTCCAATATGCACAGCAAAATTGAAGCGCAGGTGCGCGGTCTCGGCGTGGGCTTTGTCCCTGAGTTGATGGTGCAACCCTTGATTGACACAGGAAGACTGATTGTGCGAGAGGTCGATCGCCCCCAACGCGTGGCTCAACTCAGTTACGCTTGGCGCATTCCTGATGGCAGTGAGGGCGAGCGCGGTGGTCGCGCTTTGCAGTGGTGGCTCAAACAACTCAAAAGTACCGCCACGCGCTCTGCGCTATTGGTGAACCCCCGACCCAATCAACCACCACGGAAGGTGTAGAGTGCAACCATGACCTTAAACATCGCCATCATCGGAGCCGGCATCGCTGGCATCACCGCCGCCCGCACTTTGGCCAAAGCCGGCCACCATGTGCATGTGTTTGAAAAGAGCCGAGGTGCAGGTGGCCGCATGTCCACTCGCCTGAGCAACTTCGGCACTTTTGACCACGGCACCCAATACTTCACGGTGCGCGACCCGCGCTTCTCGCTGGCCTTGCAAACCGTTCCCGGCACGGCTGACATTTGCCGTCCTTGGAGCGCCAACGCCGTGCGCGTGCTCGATCCCCTGGGTCATGTGTTTGAAGCAGCCCGCGCCACCAAAGACGCGCACTTTGTGGCCAAGCCAGGCATGAACGCCTTGGTGCGTCACTGGGCCGAGCCACTGGGCACAGCCATCACCTACAACACACAAGTCAACCGCTTAGAGCGCGGCGCCAAAGGCTTGTGGACGGTGCATGCGGTCAACAGCACCTCGGGCAAAGAAGTGGCGCAAAAGCACGCCGGCTTTGACCATGTGTTGCTCGCCATCCCCTCGGTGCAAGCCGAAAACTTGCTCAAAGCCTCCTGTAAAGAAGCAGCCAACGCCCAATGGTTCAAAGCCATGGACGCCGTGGACGTGGCCCCATGCTGGACACTCATGCTGGCCTTCCCCAACGCCACGCAACCCAACCTGCACATCGGTCCGCAGTGGAACGCGGCACGCAGCATTCACCACCGCATTGCGTGGTTGGCGCGCGAGTCGTCCAAGCCAGGTCGCGGCAAGGTAGAACGTTGGACAGTGCAAGCCAGTGCCGCTTGGTCTGCCGAACACATCAATGACACCGAAGCCCGAGTCAAAGCCAAACTCTTGCGCGCGTTTGCCGAACTCACAGGCATTCGCGCTGAGCCCGCCCACACCGAGATGCACCGTTGGCTCTATGCCAAAACCATCACCCCCCTGGGCGTGTCACACCAATACAACCCAGCCAATGGTCTGGGCACCTGTGGCGACTGGCACTTGGGCCACCGCGTGGAAGACGCGTTTGTCTCTGGGCTTGAACTCGCCCTGAGTGTTTGCCAATCCGCCAAACGTTTGTAATTGCCGTACGTCGGTCGATTCGCTCCTTCCCCCACGGGCCCGCTACATGCGGGCTCGCTCGTTGCTGCCCTTGCCAGTTGGCTAGACGCACGCGCCCACAGCGGCCAATGGTTGGTGCGTATCGAAGATGTGGACACGCCGCGTTGCATAGATGGCGCAGACCAACGCATCCTCCAACAACTCGCCACCTGTGGGCTAGTGCCTGACGCGCCGGTGATGTGGCAATCGCAACGCGGTGATGCCTACCAAGCCGCGCTGGACACGTTGATCGCCAAAGGCTGGGCCTACCCCTGCGGTTGCTCACGCAAAGAGATTGAAGACGCTCAAGCCTTAATAGGCCAAACCCGAGAACGTCACACAGCCGCGGTCTACCCTGGCACCTGCCGCGATGGCTTGAATGGCAAAGCCGCACGCGCTTGGCGCCTGAACGTGCAGCGTGTCATCGAGGATTTGCAACTCACCACACCGCTGACGTGGCAAGACCGCTTACTCGGGCTCCAACAACAAGACGTGGCGAAAGACGTGGGCGACTTTGTGCTGCGCCGTGCCGATGGTCTGTGGGCCTACCAACTCGCCGTGGTGGTAGACGATGCCGCACAAGGCATCACCCACATCGTGCGCGGTGAAGACTTGACCGACAACACTGCTCGACAAATCGTGTTGCAACACGCCTTGGGCTTACCCACGCCTAGCTACATGCACACGCCGTTGGTGCTGGGTGAGAACGGCGAAAAGCTCAGCAAACAAAACGGCGCCACGGCGCTGGATGTGAGCCAGCCGCTGCTGGCTATGCAAACCGCTGCGCAAGCTTTAGGCTTGCCCAAGCTAGACGATGCAGCATCGGTAGAGCAAGCTCTGGCCGCTTGGACAAAAGCATGGCCGCCGGTCACGCGTTCTCTCCCGCGATAATCACGGGTTATTCAAATACTCGCTGCCATGACCGCTGACACGCCCACCACCCCCGACACGCCAAAAACAGACGCCCCTTTCATGCGCGTCATCAAAACCTATGTGTTGCGCGCGGGCCGCATGGGCTCGGGCCAAGTGCGGGCGTTTGAGCAGTTTGGGCCCCAGTTTTTGTTGCCTTACACACCCGAGCGTTTGGATGCGGCTGCAGCCTTTGGCCGCGCTGCCCCACTAATTTTGGAAATTGGTTTTGGCATGGGCGATGCCACCGCCAAGATTGCACACACACGCCCTGACGACAACTTTTTGTGCTGCGAGGTTCACGCGCCAGGCGTGGGTGCACTGCTCAAGCGTTGCGGTGAAGAAAGCATTGGCAACATCCGCATCGTGCAGCACGACGCGGTCGAGGTGATGGACCACATGCTGGGCGAAAACAGCCTAGATGGCGTGCACATCTTCTTCCCCGATCCTTGGCACAAGAGCCGCCACTACAAGCGTCGCTTGATTCAAAGCGCATTCGTCAACCGCTTGGCCAAACACATCAAGCCCGGCGGCTATCTGCACTTGGCCACCGACTGGGAACCGTATGCGGAGCAAATGATGCAAGTGGTGTCTGCCGAGCCTTTGCTCAAAAACACAGCCACTGACCCGAGTGGCTTTGCCGAAAAGCCCGCCTACCGCCCCCTCACCAAGTTTGAGAACCGAGGCTTAAAGCTCGGTCATGGCGTGTGGGACTTGGTGTTCACCAAGGTCTAAAGGACTAAGGCCACATGCGCATCCCCACGCGCAACGGCGTAGGCGCCAGCCGCGTGTCGCTGCCCGTTGGGCCTTGGCCCACGGTGCTAGATTTTTTGTTGGAGCGCATGCCCGACATCTCGCGTGACGAGTGGTTGCACCGTTTCGCCAATGATTTGGTGCTGAACGTTGACGCTCAGCCCGTGCAGGCCACACAGGCCTACACACCGCACACCAAGCTCTACTACTACCGCCACATCGCCAACGAACCTGTACTGCCACAGAAGGCCAGCATCGTGTTTGAAGATGACCATTTGATCGTGGCCGACAAACCGCACTTCATGCCCGTCACACCTGCAGGTCGCTATGTGCAGCAAAGCTTGTTGGTGCAGCTGAAACACCTCACAGGCAACGACGACCTCGTGCCGCTGCACCGCATCGACCGCGAAACCGCTGGCCTCGTGATGTTTGGCAAACGTCTATCTGACCGTGACGCCTACCACGCACTGTTTCGTGACAAGGCTATACACAAGGTGTACGAAGCTGTGGCAGCCTACAACCCCGCGTTAGAACTGCCACGCGTGCACACCAGCCGCCTACAACCCGACGAACTTTTCTTCAGAACACAAGAAGTAGAGGGCGAGCCCAACAGCGAGACCCGCATCCGCCTGCTCAAAACAGAAGGCACACGTGCGCTGTACCAGCTAGAGCCGGTCAGCGGCAAACGTCACCAACTGCGCGTGCACATGATGGCGCTAGGACTGCCACTCGAAGGTGACCAGTTTTATCCCACGGTGTTGCGCGGACCAGATGCAGAGGAAGACTTCAGTCGTCCCCTGCAACTGCTGGCCAAAAGCGTGATCTTCACAGACCCCATCACGGGTGAGGCCAGAGCGTTTCACAGCGCCTTGCGTTTGAGCATTGCGCTGTATAGCTCAATGCTTGAAACACTTAAGCCTTGATTTCGCGCGCCGTGATTTGGTACTTGAAGGTGTCAGGCGCGTAAGAGTCTGCGCGGCCATCCACCGTCTCGGCCACGGGATACATCAAGAAGCCCAAGCGGTCTTCTTTGCTACCGGGCAAGGCTACGTCGTGCGCAGTGTTCCACCCCATCCAGTTGCCTTCCCAACCGCCGAACAAGCGGTTGTACACAGGCTGCACGACGGCGTTGTCGGTGCGTTTGATCCACTCTGGGGTTTCTAAGCGCATCACTTTGGCTACGTCAGCAGGGTCCATCGCCACCCAACCGTGGGCTTGCAAATACACCTCAGCGCGGCAGTGTTGCGCGCCTTTCAAGCTGGCGGGGTTGCCCGACAACTCTTTGTAACCAAAAGCCGAAGGCACCAAACGAATGCCGTACACATCACGTGCAGGCACGCCCACCGAGCGACACAAGCCCACAAACAAAGCGTTGATGTCGGCACACTTGCCGCCCAAGTTTCCGGTCTCCAACATGGCTTTGATGTCGCCCTCGCCGCAACCGCGTGTCTTGGGTTCGCGCCAAGCGTTGGCCACCACCCAGTCGTAAATGGCGCGTGCTTTTTGTGCATCGGTCTTCGCGCCTTGCGTGGCTTTGAGGGCCGTGGTGCGCACAATGCCGTCGGTGGGCAACAAATGTGTGGGGCGTGTGTAGTAGCGCAAAGTGCCTGCATCTTCACGTGTGAAGGCGTGCGCGGTGGGTTTGGCTGTGTCCACAAAACGACTTTGCGTTTGCACGCGGCTGGTTATTTCAACAAATGGCGTGACGCCAGCGGTGAATTCGGTGTAGAGCATGCGCGCGCCATCGGTGCCATCGCTCACCATGCGTGAGTTGCCGTTGCTGCTGAAGCTACTTTCAAGCGAACGTTGCCAATCCGAGTTGATGCTGGGCACAGGCAGCCACACGCGTGAGGCCGCGCCTTTGACATCAGCCAAGTCCACACGGGTAGTGACTTCAAACGTGCGCCATTGGCCCGCTTGTGGCTCGAAACGGCGAGCGGCTTGAGAGGATGTTTGGGCCAAAGCAAAGCCAGGCACACCACTGAGGGCGCACGCAGCTGCGGCCCCCTTGAGAAGGGAACGACGCACGAGAGTCATGAAAGAGAGCTCCGAATAGTGAAGGAGACCTGTCGGCACATACCTAGAGATGCCCCGAAGGCAGGTCACCACGCGCAAATTGCGCGAGGCGTGCGAATTATCGCTTGGGGGTGGCGGTCTTTGGTGGTGCGTTAGCGAGTGAAGCGTTTTGGCGTACATCAGCCAACCACGTATTGGCCTGTGCACCACTCCAGTCCACATCGCCCACGATACGCCAGCGTGCTTGGCCATTGGGCGCGATGAGGATGGTGGTGGGATACACCGTCACGCCCCAGCGCTTGGCCAACTCGCCTTTGGCATCAGAGATGACAGGAAACGTCATGCCCGTGCTTTGCATGTAGCGCGCGGCGCGTGCTGCGGGCTCGCGCACGTTGATGGTGAGCACCACGGTGTGTGCATCACTGATGTCATGCAAGGTTTGCAATGTGGGCAATTCGTCTTTGCACGGCGCACACCACGTGGCCCAAAAGTTAAGCACCACCACTTTGCCTGCCAACTCTGCGGTATTCCACGCTTTGCCTTGCAAATCGACGGCTTCAATTTTGGGCGTGGCCGCATTGGCAGGCCATGCGGTTTTGTCGAACTGTGCCCATGCGCTGGTGGGCACAAAACTAGAAAACACAACAGAGAGGAGAACGCCAAGAAAAAGGCCCAACACGGGTTGGGCCTTTGCTTGCACGGCAGAGGTGCGTGCGTTCGTGCGCATCAAACGCGCTCAGTCACCCAAGCTTGCACGCTGGCCAAGGCCTTGGGCAAGGCTGCGGCATCCGTACCGCCGGCCATCGCCATGTCGGGCTTGCCGCCGCCTTTGCCGCCGACTTGTTGGGCCACAAAGTTGGCCATCTCGCCTGCTTTAACTTTACCTGTGTTGTCTGCGGTCACGCCTGCGGCGATGTTCACTTTTTCGCCGTCCACAGCCGCCAGCACAATGACGGCTGACTTCATCTTGTCTTTGAGTTTGTCCATGGTGTCGCGCAAAGTTTTGGCATCAGCCCCTTCGAGCTTGGCCACCAAGAGCTTGGTGCCTTTGATGTCCACCGCTTGCGTCAGCAACTCGTCGCTTTGGGCGGAAGCCACTTTGCCTTTGAGGGCTGACACTTCTTTTTCAAGCGTTTTGACTTGCTCCAACACTTGGGCCAAACGTGCGTTGAGCTCTGTCGGTGGCGCTTTGAGTGCGCCAGCGGCTTGGGCTACTGAGTCTTCCAGCGACTGCAAATAAGCCAGCGCGTTGGCGCCTGTCACGGCTTCAATTCGGCGCACACCAGCGGCCACACCGCCTTCTGCAACCACTTTGAACAAGCCAATGTCGCCCGTGGCTTTGACGTGTGTGCCACCGCACAACTCGCGACTGGAGCCGATGTCAAGCACGCGCACGGTCTCGCCGTACTTCTCGCCGAACAACATCATGGCTCCCGTTTTTTGAGCAGACTCGATGTCCATCACACGTGCTTGTGCAGCGGCGTTGGCCAAAATTTCGGCGTTGACCTTGGCTTCAATTTCGCGAATCTGCGCATCGGTCACGGGGGCGTTGTGCGCAAAGTCAAAACGCGTGCGATCGGCGTTCACCAAGCTGCCCTTTTGTTGCACATGGTCACCCAGCACTTCGCGCAAGGCTTTGTGCATCAAGTGGGTGGCCGAGTGGTTGCGCACGGTGGCTGCGCGCACATCGGTGTTGACTTGCGCATCCACGTGGTCGCCCACCGCTAGAGTACCTTGGGTCAAGGTGCCGTGGTGGCCGTACACATCGGCTTTGATTTTGAGGGTGTCTTCCACAGCAAAGCTGGCAGAGCCGCTGACCAACACGCCAGCATCGCCCACTTGGCCGCCGCTCTCGGCGTAGAACGGTGTGGTGTCCAACACCACCACGCCTGTTTGGCCGTGCTTGAGTTCGGCCACAGAGTTGCCGTCCAAATACACCGCCACCACTTTGGCTTTTGTCTGGAGGTCGTCGTAGCCCACAAACGCGTTGCCGGCACCGGTGTACTCCAAGGCTTTGTCCATCTTGAATTTGCCTGCAGCGCGCGCTTGGCTTTTTTGTTTTTCCATCGCGGCGGCAAAGCCTGCTTCGTCCACGCTCAGGCCACGCTCGCGGCAAACGTCGGCGGACAAATCGAGCGGGAAGCCATAGGTGTCATGCAGCTTGAACGCAACTTCGCCCGGCAACACTTTCGCGCCGCCTTGCAATGCGGCATCCAAAATTTGCATGCCCACTTCGAGGGTTTCAAAGAAGCGCTCTTCTTCGGCCTTCAACACCGAGGCAATGCGCTCGGCTTGGCTCGCCATGCTGGGGTAAGCCTCGCCCATGAGCTTGACCAAGTCAGGCACGAGCTTGTGGAAGAACGGTTTCTTCTGGCCCAACAAATACCCGTGGCGAATGGCACGGCGGATGATGCGACGTTGCACATAGCCACGGCCTTCGTTGCTGGGCACCACGCCGTCGCTCACCAAGAACGAGGTGGCACGGATGTGGTCGGCAATCACGCGCAAGCTCTTGTGCCCCAGGTCTTGGCAGCCTGTTTCGCGTGATGCGGCTTTGATGAGGGCATCAAAGATGTCGATCTCGTAGTTGCTGTGTACGTGTTGCAAGATGGCAGCCAAGCGCTCAAGTCCCATGCCCGTGTCCACGCAAGGCGCGGGCAAGCGGGTGACGCTGCCGTCTTCGGCCATGTTGAACTGCATGAACACGTTGTTCCAAATTTCAATGAAACGATCGCCGTCTTCGTCAGGGCTGCCGGGAGGGCCGCCAGGAATGTGGTCGCCGTGGTCGTAGAAGATTTCAGAGCAAGGACCGCAAGGGCCGGTATCGGCCATCATCCAGAAGTTGTCGCTCTTATAGCGGCCACCTTTGTTGTCGCCAATTCGAATCACGCGCTCGGGTGGCAGGCCAATTTCTTTGGTCCAAATGTCATAGGCTTCGTCGTCTTCTTGGTAGACGGTAGCCAGCAAACGGTCGGCTGGCAGCTTGTAGACCTCGGTCAACAACTCCCATGCCCACTTGAGCGATTCGCGTTTGAAGTAGTCGCCAAACGACCAGTTACCCAACATTTCGAAGAAGGTGTGGTGACGTGCGGTGTAGCCCACGTTTTCCAAGTCGTTGTGTTTGCCACCGGCGCGCAAACAGGCTTGCACTGAGGCTGCTCGCACATACGAACGCTTGTCTTCGCCCAAGAACACGTCTTTGAACTGAACCATGCCCGAGTTGGTGAACATCAAGGTGGGGTCGTTGCCCGGCACCAGTGGGCTAGAGGCCACCACGGTGTGGCCTTTGGACTCGAAGAAGTCCAGAAATGTTTTGCGAATATCAGCGACGGTGAATTTGGGTGTAGTCATCCTTAAATTATAGGTTTGGGTGTCACCCCAGAGTCATCGTGGGCGATGGGCCAGCGGTATGCTCTGCCCAGTTAAATTTGGAGACCCTCATGGACATGAAGACAGCACCCCTTTCTTTGCTCAACGACCCCACACTGCTCAAGACCGATGCCTTGATCAACGGCCATTGGGTCAAGGGTGCCAGCCGCTTCGATGTGCATGACCCTGCCACGGGCAAAAAGCTGGCCGATGTGGCCAACCTCACTGCCAAAGACGCCGAAGCTGCGATTGACGCGGCCAACGCGGTATGGCCTGCTTGGCGCAACAAAACCGGCAAAGAGCGCAGCATCCTCTTGCGCAAGTGGTTTGACCTGCTGATGGCCAACCAAGAAGACCTAGGCCGCATCATGACCGCTGAGCAAGGTAAGCCCTTTGCCGAAGCCAAAGGCGAAGTGGCCTACGGCGCCAGCTTTGTGGAGTGGTTTGCCGAAGAAGCCAAGCGCGTCAATGGCGAAACCCTGCCCCAGTTTGACAACAACCGCCGCTTGATGGTGTTGAAGCAGCCCATTGGCGTGTGCGTCGCCATCACGCCGTGGAACTTCCCATTGGCCATGATCACCCGCAAAGTGGCGCCGGCTTTGGCTGCGGGCTGTCCTGTGGTCATCAAACCCGCCGAACTCACACCTCTCACCGCTTTGGCAACTGCTGAGCTGGCCATTCGCGCGGGCATTCCCGCCGGTGTGGTGAACATCATCACGGCTGACAGCGACAACAGCATTGCGATTGGCAAGGTGTTTTGTAGCAGCGACATCGTGCGCCACATCAGCTTCACGGGCTCCACCGAAGTGGGCCGCATTTTGATGGCGCAGTCGGCACCCAGCATCAAGAAGTTAGCCCTCGAACTGGGCGGCAATGCCCCCTTCATCGTGTTTGACGACGCCGACATTGACAGCGCGGTCGAAGGCGCCATGGCCAGCAAATACCGCAACGCGGGTCAAACCTGCGTGTGCGCCAACCGCATTTACGTGCAAGACGCGGTGTACGACGAGTTTGTGCAAAAGTTCTCCGCCAAGGTCAAAACCCTCAAGGTAGGCAACGGCTTTGACGAGGGCGTTGTGCAAGGCCCGCTGATTGAAAACGCGGCTATCGAAAAGGTCGAACGCCATGTGCAAGATGCCATTCACAAAGGTGGCAAGGTCATGGTGGGCGGCCACAAGTTAGAAGGCCAATTCTTTGAGCCGACCGTCATTGCAGACGCCCGTGCCGATATGCTGTGCGCCCGCGAAGAAACCTTTGGCCCTTTCGCTCCAGTATTCCGCTTTCACAAAGAGCAAGAAGCGATTGACGCGGCCAACAACACCGAGTTTGGCTTGGCCAGTTACTTCTACAGCCGCGACATTGGCCGCATTTACCGCGTAAGCGAAGCGCTGGAATACGGCATGGTAGGCATCAACGTGGGAATCATCGCCACCGAGCATGTGCCGTTTGGTGGCGTGAAGCAATCGGGCTTAGGTCGCGAAGGTTCCAGCCACGGCATGGATGAGTATTTAGAAATGAAATACTTGTGCTTAGGCGACATCCTCAAATAATGCGCAAACCCTTTTATCTACGTGGTTTTGCGAATTTTTCACAAAACTGTTTGGATACAATTCTGGCAATTCCTACGAATCCCTACAAACAAACACTCAGCTCTTATGGACTCCAAACAAATTTATTTGCGCTTTCTTAATCTCATCCACGCACTGGATGGTGGCGCAGACGCACCTGCCATGGATTTAGATGCAAAAAAACTTTTAGAAGTCATTGCGGTCCGTCACGCCCAAGAAAAACCTTTGACCGTGACAGATGCCATGGGCCTGAACGCCATTGCATCCCCAGCCACGATTCACCGCAAACTCGACCAGTTACGCGAACTCGGCATGATTGACACGGTGTTTGAAGGTAAAAACCGCCGTACCAAATACTTGGTGCCGACCTCAACAGCTCAGACTTACTTTGACCAAGTCGGCGCAGTGATGCAACAAGCGTTGGCCGCACAAGCTTAAATCAGCACCAAGCTCACCCCATCACAGCATCCCGAGTGGATGCTGTTTTGCATTCTCAGCGAATGCTGTTTTCGCATCTTTTCTTGATTTTGTCGGTGGTGATACGGCGGCAGTATTTGATGTCGTTTTCCACTTTACCCATGCACAGATTGAGCAAGTCATTGCCTCCAATTTTTTGGCAATGCGATTTGTCATTGGTATCGAGGGCACGACAGTAACTGGCCTTGTCTTTGTCTTTGATGTCGTTGCAGCTTTGCGCAGAGGCCCACATGGGCAACAACATAGACAAGCAGATACAAATTTTTGTGAATGTTTTCATGCAGCGCTTCTCTAGCTATCGTCGACTGCTTGAAATATTAGTCTAGGTCGCGCACCTCTACAATCCAGACTTATGCGGGTGTCGTTCAATGGTAGGACTCTTGCTTCCCAAGCAAATAACGTGGGTTCGATTCCCATCACCCGCTCCATCTGAGTTGACGTGCAATGGGCCTATTCAGGCTGCATTTTTCGCTCTATCGCCAGCTGCGTCGCTTTGTACTGATTCAGATGTTCACCACCTAAGGTGAGCGCTTTGTCGATGGCCTGTTTTGCTTGCGCCCATTGATGCATTTCATACAACACATGCGCCAAGTTGTTCCATGCATCTGCTGCATCAGGATGATCTAGGGTCGCTTGCGCATAGTGCATTTGCGCTGTTTGTAAATCGCCCCGCCTGTCATAGCTGTTTCCCAATGCAAGTCGCGCCGTTAAGTTGTCAGGCCATACTTGAAGTGCTGTCTGGTACGCCTGTGCAGCTTGAATGGGCGCAACGCGCTCTAGCACCATCACAGCATCTACGAACGCATTGGCTGACGCAGTGGCTGGCAGTTGATCAGCAGGCAAGGCCACGAAGGCCCAACGGTTCGCCTTGATCCAACTGGTTTCAAAGTCCGTCACAGACATGACCCTGCGCTTTTCATCGCCAGAGCGCAAAGTGACGGTCGCAGCATCTCGGTCGTAGCCCACCAGAACGGCGTAGTGCCACAAAGGCAGCCAATACCAACGTAGGTTTTGCAATACCACCACGGGGTGACCGGCTGCCACTTCTTGCCATAAAGCCTGCGGCTCACCTTTTAAAACATACGGCACCACGCCTGCGCGCCGAGCACCACCCAGCATTTCCAACGGAAGGCTACCTTGGCGCCGAGGCACATAAACATCGGCCTGCAGTTGTTGCAAGGTACGCATGACGCCCGCATGCTCAAGCACAGTCGCTAAAGCCGCGGGGCCACACTGATCTTCGGTTTGCGAATAAAACGCAACCTGCGTGAGCTCCACCGAGTCAGGTAAGGGCACTCGCGCGTCAAAGCCACTGAAACTAGGCACAGAGGCGCAGCCTGAAATGCTCAACACAGCTGCCACCGCGAACTCATTGATGAGACGACTGCGTTTAAAGCCCACCCAAATCCTCAATCGCATCGATCACCATGCTGCTACCAATGGCAATCAACAAAATGTCACTGGCGGCACGCACATATTTGTAGCCAGCTGGAGGTGGGCCCAAGCGCCGCTGTAATTCAACTGGTACGGGGTAAAGCACCACGTCGGAGGGCAAAGGCCGACCAATGGCCCACTGTCTCGCTTGACCTGGCGGCAAGCAACCATTTCCCTTTTTCGCCAAGCCGGGCGGGCATTTGCCTTTGGCGACTTGTGTGCCATAAATGTCTCGGGCGGCCTGTTGGTGCCTAGGTTCAAAGTACGAACCTTGACCGGCTTCTCTGGGCGCCCTCGCCTCGCCCGAAGGGCGATCGTCATGCATGCGTTGCTCTGGCATATGTGGACGTTTACCTTGCCCAGCCCCCTCTGGGCGATCCGCCCAAGCAGTAGAGACCAACAAGGCGCCACATAGCAAGGCAAGACCCCATCGGGATTGAGTTGTGAGATGAAGCGACATAGACACCTCTTTTTAAAGTGCGATGGCAACCAAGATTGCAATCAACAAAATAACCACCATGTCCATTTGACTGAGGGTGCCCCCAGCAGGCATGGCATCAATACGCTCAGCCAATGCGTGGACCTCCTGCTCACTCAAAGCCGCCACGCGGTCTTTGGCCAGTAAGCCTTCCACACCCATAGCTTCGAGTTTTTCTTTGACAGTGGCACGCTCCACAAAACTTTGCACTTTGGCTCGGTCTTGTTCGCTTAGGTTGTGCGTCGCGAGATCTTGCGTTTCCACAATGTCAGCTCGTGCAGCAGGAGGAAGAATCAACATCGCCGCAGTGACGGTGGTGGTGATGAGATGAGAAAGTTTTGTTTTGCGGGTCATGGCAGCTCCTTGGGTGGTGAATGAAAATTAATCGTCGGCTCGAATTTCTGTCGCCAGCCAAGCACCGGATGTGCGGGTGGCTTTGATCTCAATACGCACGCCATCGGCCATGGTGACGCCTTGCACGCTGATGCCAGGGGCGTATCCAAATGTGAGCCCATGCAGTTCAAACGTGTGTGTGCTCGCGTTCCAATTGCTGACGGTGCCGTGAAATTCAAATTCACGCGTGGCCACATCCGTGTTGCTAGGCGTTTCAACCTTGGTGGCGATCAACACGCCGTTGCTGACGCTGCCGTGAATTTCCACGCGCACGCCCAATGCCAAAGTGCCGCCCGCGATACGCGCGGTGCTTGCATTGACCGGTATACCGTTGACGGTGAAGTCTGAAACTGAAACGAATGCAGAGATGAAGCCATGGATTTCGGCGTCACGTTCGTCATCTGCACTGAGTTGTGTCAAAGGCGAACTCAGCACGCGAATTTGTGTGGCAAGCAGCGCCGCTGTCATCTTGACGCGAACAAACACGCCGTCCGACCAATTGGTGGGCGTCAATGTGCTGGTGTTCCAGTTGATTTGATTTGAGAGTTGCGTGCTTGCCCCGAGTTTGAAAGTGCTATTGATCCCATCCCAACTGTGGACCACACCGCTGAGTTTGTATGCCGCGGGCGCAGTAGCAGACACCTCCACACGACTGGCTTGCAAGCGGCCCGTGATTTGATCCACATAGCCATGCACTTCCACGAAGTGTGAGGTGCTCAGACCGGTCAGTTGGGTGGCCGCACCTTCGAATACCGTGGTGGCTAAAACATCCACCGTCAAACCCAGCATGTCAAAACTGCTTGCCCCCACATTGGACACAGGCCCTTCCCATTCACTGTCACAGCTGATGCGGTAAGCGGTGGCAGTCGCCGTGCCGTTGGCCGTGCTTGCAGCCGTGACAGATGAACCTTGGATAGACACCACCATGCCAACCCTCAAGGTGTCGCCAAACGATGACCCGTCATCGCGTGAAATCAAAGTGGCGTTGTCGTCGTTGTAACGAATGCCGTTGACGATGATGGATCCCAAGCCCGAAATCGTGCCACTGGTGAATGAGCCCGTACCGCCGCTGGACAAACCTGCCACGCCAGTGCCACCACCGCCACACCCCGCTAACTGAGCGACTGTGCCGACCATGCCCAGAAGCAAGGTACGACGTTTGAACTTGGGGTTGGATTGAATTGATCGCATTTGAAACGCTCCGTTCATAAAGCTAACTCTGCAGAAACTGCAGGCGATGGCATCGCCTTGGACATGGAATACAAACCAATCCGAACGGCTTGGTCTTGAGGGCGATTGGCCGCTTTGTCGGCATCCATCAGCGCTTGCAGCTCGGGGCCAAGCGTGGTGATCAAGTGACGCCATTGCGTGCTGATCAAGGCCTTGGCTTCAACAACCGACTCTGCCGATAGCTCATCCGCCAAAAGCGCTTGTTCAAAGTGCTGATGACCATCGCCCAGCACGTTGGTGACGGCGGCCTCTAAGTGATCGCCCACGTTGACACCCAAGAAGCCAACCATCTGTGGCCAGTCATCGTTGGGCACAAAAATGTTTTCCAGCAATTCAACGGTGTCCGTGGTTTTGCGGTGCGTCACCAAGTTCAGGCGGATCATCTCGGCCAACAAAGAACGGGCATGGACATCTTTGGTGACATTTGCAGCCAAGGCCTCAAAGCTGGGAGCCGGCCCTTGCCTAGGAATGGCGATGGGGGTTTTCTTTTTATCTACATACGCGGCTTGCGACGTCCATTGGGTCAGCATGTCGGTTGCCGCAGAGCGTGTGGCAGGCAGTTCAAGGCTAGGCGCTTGTTGAATGCGCCCCACCTCGCGGCGCGTCAAACCCGTCATCGTGCTGATGCGGCTGGTCAAACGCTCAGGGTTATCGCCCTCACACGCTTGTTTGGCGGCATCAACATACGCATGGCGAATCAACTCTTCAATGGCTTGAATGGGAACACCTTTGGCCAAACCCAGCTTGGCAAAAGGTTTCAACAAATGCCCCATGGCCGCAAGCAAGGCTTGTTGCTCTGTGTACAAGGCGTCGGGTGTGGTCTTGTTCATTTTGGTGAATTGGGTAATTCGCCTTAGTATAAATGTGCAAAACGCACATTTATAGAAAAATCAACAAAGCCATCAAGAATTTCTTGTTTTAAAAATGAGCATGAGAGGGGAATGCAGGCCGTTGCGCGAGGGCCATAAAAAAAGCCGCTCCATGAGCGGCTTTTTTAAGAGGTGCCAAAAGCACCTAGTTTGGCAATTACTTCACCAGCAACACGGGCTTCTTGCAAGTGGCCATGACACGTTGCGCCACCGAACCTACCAGCATGTCAACCAAGCCGCTGCGGCCTTTCGAGCCCATGACCACCATGTCAAACTTTTTGTCTGCGGCATTGGAAATCACTTCCGCCACATGACCTGTTTGAATGATGCTGTCGTGCTTGACGCCAGCTTTCACCAAAACGGCCAAGGCAGCTTTGAGTTCTTTGTCACTCACCTCACGCAAGTAATCGGCAATGCCTTCTTTGCCCACGAACTGCTGCGCGTGGCGCAAACCTTGGTCGTCATGCACATTGATCAAGGTGATGCGGTCTTGGGTGCGGAAGTTGGAAGCCAACTTCACGGCGTACTTCACCGCGTTCAAAGAAGATTTAGAACCGTCAACAGCAACCAAAATTTTCATGGTGTTTCCTCTTGTTATGAATAGCTTAAGTTTAGCGTGCCATTCACAGCAAAGTCACGCCGGTCTTGCTTTGCAAGAATTCACGGGTCACACCAGGCGCCAGTTCAATCACTTTCAGGCCTTCTGGCACCACGTCCATCACCGCGAGATCGGTGATGATGCGGTCCACCACGCCCACGCCAGTCAATGGCAAGGTGCAATTGGGCAAGATTTTTAAATCTTCGGTGCCGTCTTTTTTCTTGGCAACGTGTTCCATCAAGATGATCACGCGCTTGACGCCAGCGACCAAGTCCATCGCGCCGCCCATGCCTTTGATCATCTTGCCGGGGATCATCCAGTTGGCCAAATCGCCCTTCTCGCTCACTTGCATGGCGCCCAAGATAGAGAGGTTAATCTTGCCGCCGCGAATCATGGCGAACGATTGGTCGCTGCCAAAAATCGCAGAGCCTTTGATGGTGGTCACGGTTTGCTTGCCTGCGTTGATGAGGTCGGCGTCGACTTCATCTTCGTAGGGGAACGGGCCAATGCCGAGCATGCCGTTCTCGCTTTGCAGCCACACCTCCACGTTGTTTGGCACATGGTTAGCCACCAGCGTGGGAATACCAATGCCAAGGTTCACATAAAAACCGTCTTGCAGTTCGCTTGCCGCACGTGCGGCCATTTCGTCTTGAGTCCAAGCCATGGTGGTGTCCTTATTTACGGTCGCGGGTGGTGCGCTTTTCAATGCGCTTCTCGGGCGTGGGGTTGTGCACGATGCGGTGCACGTAAATGCCAGGCAAGTGAATGTCGTCAGGGGCCAATTCGCCCGTGGCCACGATGCGCTCCACTTCCACCACGCAAATCTTGCCAGCGGTGGCAGCCGCGGGGTTGAAATTGCGTGCGGTCATGTTGAAACGCAGGTTGCCTGAGCGGTCTGCCACATCGGCTTTGATGAGCGAAATTTCAGGAACAAGTGAGCGTTCCATCACATAGGTTTCACCATCAAACTCACGCAACTCTTTGCCTTCGGCCACCAAAGTACCCACACCCGTTTTGGTGAAGAAGGCGGGAATGCCAGCACCGCCAGCGCGCAGCTTTTCAGCCAAGGTGCCTTGTGGTGTGAATTCGAGTTCCAACTCGCCAGAGAGGTATTGGCGCTCGAATTCTTTGTTCTCGCCCACGTAGCTGGAAATCATCTTTTTGATTTGACGGGTTTCGAGCAACTTGCCCAAACCAAAGCCGTCCACACCAGCGTTGTTAGAGATGACGGTCAAGTCCTTCACACCGCTGTCGCGCAAAGCGTCAATCAGGACTTCAGGAATGCCACACAAGCCAAAACCACCCACCGCCATCAGTTGGCCGTCGGCCACGATATCTTTGAGTGCTTCAGCAGCAGAAGGGAAAACTTTGTTCAAGGGATGCTCCAGTCAAAGTACAACAGAATGGCATTACGATACTACGTATTGAACTACGTAGTTCTTCGTAAGCACTGACCCCCTAAAGCTTTTCCCATGATTGATTACCGCCAAGCCTTTGACCTCGCCCCCGTTGGACTGGTGCTGTCGCGCAACCGCACCATGGTGGATTGCAACCAACACGTGTGCGACATGTTTGGCGCCACACGCGAGCAGCTGATTGGCCAGTCGTTTCAGGTGCTCTACCCCAGCGCAGACGAGTACGAGCGCACAGGCGCACGCATCAAACTCAGCCTCAACACCAAAGGCCTGTACGCCGACGACCGCTTGATGAAGCGCATCGATGGCCGCATGAAAGGCGAGCCGTTTTGGTGCCATGTGACAGGCCGCGCTTTGAACCTGGACTCACCGCACGAAGCGGGCATTTGGAGTTTTGAAGACCTCAGTGCCACCCGTCCTGTGCGTGCAGAGTTGACCGCGCGTGAACGTGAAGTGGCTGCCTTCTTGATGGAGGGCATGACCTCCAAAGAAATTGGCAAAGCGCTGGGCATCAGCCATCGCACGGTCGAGATTTACCGCGCCAAGCTGATGCGCAAATACAAAGCCTCGACCACCGCAGACTTGGTGCACAAGTTGGTGGTGGGCTAAGCCACTTAGTTGGGCGCGTCAACAGCCGCAGGCACGCCGCAATAGATGGCAGCGCGGTGAGAAATTCACGCCAAGGATAATTGCCCAAACTCACAAAAACCTTGGAGACAACCGCATGAGCCGCTACCCCGCCCCAGCGCTGGAAAACTTGCCAGAAGACATACGCACCAAAATTTTGGAGGTGCAAGAAAAAGCCGGCTTTGTGCCCAACGTGTTTTTGGGCTTAGCCCGTCGCCCTGCTGAATGGCGCGCCTTCTTCGCGTACCACGATGCACTGATGGTGCCCGAGTCGGTGGGGCGCGACAGCAACCTCACCAAAGGTGACCGCGAAATGATCGTCACCACCACCAGCGCTGCCAACAACTGCTTGTATTGCGTGGTGGCACACGGCGCTATTTTGCGCATCTATGAAAAGAAACCCTTGGTCGCCGATCAAGTGGCGGTGAACTACCGCAAAGCCGACATCACCCCACGTCAACGTGTCATGCTCGACTTCGCCATGAAGGTATGCCAGCACAGCGATTTGATTGTCGAGGCAGACTTCGTCCCCTTGCACACGCATGGCTTCAACGACGAAGACATTTGGGACATCGCGGCCATTACCGCTTTCTTTGGTTTAAGCAATCGCATCGCCAGTTTCAGCGGCATGATGCCCAACCCAGAGTTTTATTTGATGGGTCGCGTGCCCAAACAAAAATAAATGGAATGCCGCAGCGGATGTGGCGCGTGTTGCATCGCGCCCTCCATCACCAGCCCCCTACCTGGCATGCCGCATGGCAAATCGGCGGGTGTGCCCTGTATTCAGCTGCTGCCCGACATGCGCTGCGCGGTATTTGGCAAGCCTGAGCGTCCCGCTTTTTGTGGTGGCTTGCAGCCCTCGGCAGACATGTGCGGCGCTGACCGCAACGCCGCTATGCTGTGGCTCACACAGCTGGACGCAGCCACCGCGCCATCCGTAATTTAAGGCGTGACGATCTCGCGCAACCACGTGGGCAAGTCCACCGCTTTTTGTTTGGGGAAGTCCACCCAAATGGTGGTCGCCCCACCTGCGGCGTAAATCACACCGGGGTTGGCGGCTTGCTCCATCGTGGCCCACGTTTCGAAGGTGGTGCGAGCGGGGTCACTGGTGTACATCTTCACCAACACATCGCCTGGGTATTCGAGCTGTTTGTAAAAATTGCAAAACGCATTCACGACCACGGGGCCTTCGCCTTCGGGCCCTGGTGCAGCGTTGAACTGGTGCAACCAATCGACACGCGCAATTTCGAGATAACGAAAGTAAATCGTGTTGTTGATATGGCCCATCGCATCCATGTCGCCCCAGCGCATGGGAATGGTGCATTCGTACACCAGTTTTTTGTTTTCAGGAATTTCGTATCTCATAGTGCAAACCCATCGTCTGCCGAAATGATGGCCCCGTTGATGAAAGAACTCTCAGCGCTCGCCAGCAGCACCAGCAGCGCATCTAAATCATGTGGATGGCCCACACGCTTGCGCGGCAACATGCTCACCAGTTTTTGACCTTGCTCGGTGGCCCACATGTGTTCATTCATTTCGGTGCTGATGTAGCCAGGGCAAATCGCGTTGACGTTGATGCCAAAACGCCCCCACTCCAAAGCCATCGCCTTGGTCATTTGAATCACCGCTGCTTTGCTCATGGCATAGGGTGCAATTTGCGGCAAAACTTTCAAACCCACCACCGAGGCAATGTTGATGATTCGCCCACCGGTGTAGGTGCCGGGCGCGACGCCCTTGGCACGGGCCAACATGCGCTTGCCCACCTCTTGCGCCACAAAGAACGAGCCCTTCACATTCGTGTTGAAAGTGAAATCAAAGTCTTCCTCGGTCACGTCTTGTACACGCTGCGTGGTGCTGACCCCTGAGTTGTTGACCAAGATGTCAATGCTGCCCACCTCGGTTTCAGCATGGGCCACCGCGGACTTGATACTGGCCAAGGTGGTCACATCCAAGCTCACCACATGGGCATCTCCGCCTTCAGCCTGAATCTCAGCGCGTAATTCTTTGAGCTTTTCTATGCGGCGACTGGCCAACACCACAGCGGCTCCTGCGCGTGACAAGGTGCGGGCAAATTGCGCCCCCAAACCACTGGATGCACCGGTGACCAAGGCCACGCGGCCTGACAAATCCATGCTGTACGCCATGTAAGCCTCCTAAATGTTGAGTTATTTCATTATGACAAGTGCGTCTATGACAGGCCCTAAAATCTGTCTCACCTCTGACAACAGACTGAGACAAAAATGACACAAGAAGAGATCCTCGCCCAGTTCGGCCCACGTGAAGCCATGGAATACGACGTGGTCGTGATTGGCGGCGGCCCCGGTGGCTTGGCCACGGCCATTCGCATCAAACAACTCGCTGCTGAAAAAGGCAACGACGTTTCAGTCGTCGTACTGGAAAAAGGCTCAGAGCCTGGCGCACACATTTTGTCGGGCGCGGTGATGGACCCCAAGGCCATGACCGAGCTCATCCCCAACTGGAAAGAACTCGGCTGTCCACTGAACCAAGAAGTCACGGGCGACGATGTGTTGTTCCTCAGCGAAACAGGTTCTAAGCGCACCCCCGATTGGCTGCTGCCTCGCAACTTCCACAACGACGGCAACTATGTCGTGTCACTCAGCAACGTGGCGAAGTGGATGGCGGCACACGCTGAATCGATTGGCGTGGAAATCTTCCCTGGCTTCACAGCTGCTGAAGTGCTTTACAACGAAGACGGCTCTGTCAAAGGCGTGGCCACAGGCAATCTCGGCGTGGGCAAAGACGGTGAACCCACCGACAACTTCCAGCTCGGCATGGAACTGCACGCCAAGTACACCATCTTCGCCGAAGGCGCACGTGGCCACTTGGGCAAACAAGTCATTGCCAAATACAACCTGACCGAAGGCCGCGATCCACAAACCTACGCCATTGGTATCAAAGAGCTGTGGGAAGTGGAACCATCCAAAGCCAAGCCCGGTTTGGTGGTGCACACCTCTGGCTGGCCCATGCAAGACGACGCGTTTGGCGGCGGCTTTTTGTACCACCTCGAAGACAACAAAGTCACCCTCGGTTTTGTGCTTGGCCTCGACTACAAAAACCCATGGCTCAGCCCCTTTGAAGAAATGCAACGCTGGAAAACACACCCAGCCATTGCAGCCCACCTCGAAGGCGCCAAGCGCATTGGCTACGGCGCACGCGCCATCAACAACGGCACACCCCAAGCCTTGCCCAAAACTGTGTTCCCAGGCGGTGCACTGATTGGTTGCGACGCGGGCTACCTCAATGCCGCTCGTATCAAAGGCAGCCACGCCGCCATCAAGAGCGGCATGTTGGCGGCTGATGCGGCATACGAAGCCGTATCTGCCGGCCGCGCCAACGATGAGCTAAGCGCCTACCCCGCAGCGTTTGAGAAGAGCTGGCTCAGCAAAGAACTCAACCAATACCGCAACTTCAAACTGTGGTTCAAAAAAGGCATGTTGGTCGGCACGGTGATGACCGGCATCGAGCAATGGCTGTTGCCCAAGCTCGGCATCGACACACCACCTTGGACACTGCACGGCAACAAGCCCGACCATGTCAACTTGGAGCCTGCGGCGCAGCACGCCCAAATCAACTACCCCAAGCCAGACGGCAAGCTCACGTTTGACCGCTTGAGCAGCGTGTTCATCAGCAACACCAACCACGAAGAAAATCAACCCGCGCACTTGACGCTCAAAGACGCGTCTGTGCCGGTGAGCATCAACCTCGCCCAATTCGCTGGTCCTGAAAGCCGCTATTGCCCTGCCGGTGTATACGAGTTTGTGAAGAACGACGACAACTCAGACCGCCTGCAAATCAACGCGCAAAACTGCGTGCACTGCAAGACCTGCGACATCAAAGACCCCACCCAAAACATCGTGTGGGTCACGCCTGAAGGCGGTGGCGGCCCCAACTACAGCGGCATGTAATGACTATGAACAAATATCACGCAGAACACACGTGGGTGCGCATCGAAGGCGACAGCGCTTTGGTGGGCATCACCCAACACGCACAAGACACGCTGGGCGACATCGTGTTTGTTGACTTCGCAGAAGTCGGCAAAACCTTCGAACAAGGCACGGTGGCCGGAGTGGTCGAGTCGGTCAAAGCTGCCGCCGATGTACACATGCCCGCCAGTGTGGAAATTTTGGAAAGCAACGAAGCCCTGCGCGCCGACCCCTCGTTGGCCAACAGCGACCCCGAAGGTGCGGGCTGGTTTTACAAAGTCAAACTCAGCAACGCCGCTGAGTTGGATGGATTGATGGATGCGGCGGCGTATCAGGCCATCACGGGTTAAACAAACCGCCCCCACAAATGAAAAGGCTGCTCATTGAGCAGCCTTTTTTACGGGCGAATGCACCAGCCACTCAATGCAAAAAGAGCGAAAACAGCTGGCTTTTAAAGTGAATCCCTAAGCGTGAGAATGCCCTGTTTCGATAGGTTTTGACCGTGGCCAAGGACAAGCCCAAATCGCTGGCAATGCCGTCTTGCGTCATCCCAGTCAGCAGACGCGCACAGACCTCCACCTCACGGTCGGTCAGTGTTGCGTTGAATGCGCTGAGCTTGCCTATCCAATGATTCACATCCCTCGTGGATGTGGCAGCTTGTGGCGCCAGCAGCGCAATTTGCTTTTGAACCAGCGTCAGCAGCACCGGCGCCAAAGAGGCCAAGTCGGACAAATGCGCATCCGTGAATGGACGCTGGTGCACATGCCGATAAAAGTTAATCGCAAACACAGACGCCGCTTCTTGTTGAATCACAGACAAGCGTTCTTTCATGCCATGCGGCTCGTACACCAGTGCTTTGTGTTGCGCTGGAATCTCTTTGTCGGTGATGTGGCAAAGCATGGCCTGACCGCTCTCAACCACTGGAGTCGCCAAAGTTTGGTCATTCTTTTGTGGCCCAGACAAATAGGCGTTCCAGCAGGCCTGGGTTGTATCGACCACGCCCCAACTCGCCGACATGAAACGCGTTGGCACGCACTGGCGACCTGTTCTGTAAATTGAGTAAGAGGCGGCAGGCACGACATCTTGCAGGTGGGACAAAAATTGTGCTTCAAAGTCGTTTTGGCCCATCAAACCAATCAGGCCATCCAACGCATGAACATGCGTGGCTGGCGAGTGCAAATTCCATTGACGCATTTTGAAAATTCGTAGCCTTTGTGCCTGTCATCCTAAGGGATGACATCGGCTTGATCCTATTGGGATTACCCTTTGTTTATGCCTCATTTACCTACCCCTGAACTCAAATTTTTCGCCGACCTCTCCGTGGAGGTTGCCAAGCCCATCGAAGTGGGTCAAACGATTCACGGCACACGTCGGCTCATTCCCATTTTGGGTGGCACCGTCCACGGCGATGGCTGGACCGCACGCGTGCTGCCAGGTGGTGCAGATTTTCAGCTGATCGTGACGGAACAAATGGCCGAACTGGACGCACGCTATGCCTTAGAGACAGACGCCGGTGATGTGATCTATGTGCAAAACAACGCCATTCGCACTGCAGCCCCCGAGGTGATGGCCAAGCTCATCAAGGGCGAAGTGGTCAGCCCTGAATCGGTTTACTTCCGCTGCACCCCTCGATTTGAAACGGCATCCCCCGCCCTGTCGTGGATCAGCGAACGTCTGTTCATCGGCACGGGGGCACGACACCCAGACCGTGTGGTCATGCGCTTCTTTGAAGTTTGCTGATCCATTCAAAATTTTCCAAAAACAAACCACCCACTGAGGAGACACACATGAAAAAAGAATTCGCACGTCGCAGCTTGATCGTTGGCATGGGCTTGGCCGCATTAGGCGCAAGCATGGGCGCATCGGCTGAACCCAACTACCCCACTCGTCCCGTCAAAATCATTGTGGGCTTCCCTGCAGGAACAGGCCCCGACATCGTGGCGCGCTTGCTAGCGCAAAAGCTGTCTGAGAGCTGGAACAACATGGGCGTCATCGTAGACAACAAGCCCGGTGCGGGGGGCTTGATCGCCGCGAGCGAAGCGGCTCGCGCCACGCCCGATGGCTACACCCTGATGCTGGGTGAAACCGGCCAGCTGAGCATCGCGCCCAGCAGCTACAACAAACTGCCCTACGACCCTGTCAAAGACTTCGCACCTGTAAGCCAAGTGGTCAGCGCCGACTTTGTGCTGCTGGTCAATCCACAAAAAGTGCCCGCCAAAAACGTGAAGGAATTCGTGAGCTGGACGCAGCAACAAAAAGGCCTGTTCATGGCCACCTTTGGTGCGGGCACACCCGGCCACTTTGGCGCTTTCATGTTCGGCGATGCGGTCAAACTCAAGCCCGAACCGGTTCATTACAAGACCACGGCAGATGCGCTGGGCGGCTTGTTCAGCGGTGATGTGCAAGGTGTGTTTGCCAGCGTAGGCCTAGCTGCGCCCAACGTGAAGGCGGGCAAGCTCGTCGCACTGGGCAGCACCGGCGCAACACGCACGGGCGCCCTGCCCGATGTGCCCACCATCAAGGAACAGGGTTATAACAACCTTGAGTTTTCATCTTGGTTTGGCATCGTGGCACCGTCTAAAGTTCCTGCCGATGTGTTGGCCAAGCTCAGTGCCGACATCCAGAAAGTCGTCAAGTCGCCCGACCTCAAGGCCAAGCTCGAAGAGTCGGGCTTTCGCGTGACCGGCACCAGCCGTGAAGAATTCACCCGCATCATCGCCTCGGACACAGTGACCTGGGGTAAGGCTGTGGCAGCCACGGGCTTCAAGGCTGATTGACTCAGGAGACTCACATGCATTCCGCTTTTTTGAACCGCGCCCTTCAGGGCCTGGGCGTTGTATCTGCGGTCGGCGTGCTTGTCGCTTGTGGCACCTTGCAAAGCAACCCGAACACACCTTTGAAAGCAGCCACAGGCACCAGCCTGCCTAACTGCGAGGCCTTGTCTGCCAAGCTACAGCTGCCTAACACACGCATCGAGTCTGCTGCCCCTGTGGCTGCGGGTGCCGTCATGCAAGGCGACAAAGCGGTGCCCGCGCACTGCCTGGTGAAAGGCCGCATGCATGAGCGCAAGGGCAGCGATGGGCGTGACTACGCCATCGGTTTTGAAATGCGTTTGCCTGTGGTCTGGAACGGTCGTTTTTATTACCAGGGCAACGGCGGTTTGGACGGGGCCGTACTGCCCGCGCTCGGCGCTTTGGGCGGTGGCCCGCTCACGGGCGCACTCATGCAGGGCTTTGCGGTGATCAGCTCGGACGCCGGGCACAGCGGCCCGCAAACCACAGTGTTCGGTCTAGAACCACAGGCCCGCTTGGACTACGGTTATCAGGCGGTGCAAAAGCTCACGCCCATGGCCAAGCAGTTGATTCAAACGGCTTACGGCAAAGGACCTGACCGCTCCTACATCGGTGGCTGCTCCAACGGCGGCCGTCACGCCATGGTGGCCGCGTCTCGCCTAGGTGACCAATACGACGGCTATCTGGTCGGCGCACCCGGCTACCGCCTGCCTTATGCAGCATTGGCGCAAATCTGGGGCGCACAGCAGTGGGCGCCATTGGCTACACCCGGGGCCACCGTGAAAAATCCGCTCAACCCCAACGGCACTTTGCCTGACCTGGCCAGTGCCTTCACCCCGCAGGAGCGCCAGACCGTGGCCAAAGCCATCGCCGACAAATGCGATGCGCTTGACGGCGCCAAGGACGGCATGGTGCAGGCCACACAGGCTTGCCAAGCCACTTTTAACGTGAAGACCGATGTGGCCAGTTGCACCGGCGAGCGCAACGGCGCTTGCCTGACGACCGCGCAAAAAGACGTGGTGGCCCGCGTGTTCGGCGGCGCGCACACGGCGGATGGCCAGCGCATTTATGCCAGCTTTCCCTACGACATGGGCGTGACCGGAGCCAACTGGGGCACCTGGAAATTTGTCGATGCGCTGATCCGTGACCCGCTGGCCATTGGCACCATCTTCAGCGTGCCGCCTGCGCCGCTCAAGCCACTGGAAGACAACGTCACCCAGCGTCTGGCCATGTTCTCGACCACCAACGACACCTACCGTGAATCGGGCTGGTCGCTGATGACGCCACCGGGTGAAGCTAACCCAAGCGACCTAGCAGCTTTGCGTGCGCGGGGCGCCAAGGTGGTGATGTACCACGGTGTGAGCGATGCGATTTTCTCGGCCGACGACACGCGTCAGTGGGTGGATCGCTTAGGCAAAGCGGGTGTGAACCCTGGCTCTGACTTTGCGCGTTATTTCCCCGTCCCAGGCATGAACCATTGCAGCATGGGCCCTGCCGCAGATCAGTTTGATTTGCTGACCCCACTCGTGCAGTGGGTAGAACAAGGCATCGCCCCACAAGCCGTGGTGGCCAGTGTGCGCGGTGCAGGCAACGCAGGTGGCGTAAACACTGAGCTCCCCGCCGACTGGTCTGCCAAACGCACCCGTCCACTGTGCGCCTACCCCACGGTCGCCACTTACAAAGGCAGCGGTTCGCTGGAAGACGCCAGCAACTTCGCGTGCAAGTGAACACGGGAGACACCGCCATGCAACCCATGACACGCAACGCCATCGCAGCCGTGGTGAGCTTGTTGACAGCTGCCAGTGCAGCTTGGGCACAGACCTCGGACTGCGCCGCTTTTGCAGCCACAGCCTTGCCCGGCATGAGCCTGAAAACCGAAGCGGTGGCAGGCGACAGCACGCGCCCACCGGGTGTGACCACCGGTCCCACGCTGGTGGCGCACTGCAAGGTGAACGGCAAGATGGCCGAGCGCAGGGGCCAGGACGGCAAGCCGTACCACATCGGCTTTGAGCTGCGTTTGCCTACGGCTTGGAATGGCCGCTTTTTGTACCAAGGTGGTGGTGGCAACGACGGTGTGGTGCGCACCGCTGTGGGGCCACAGGCCGCGCCCGGCTATGCACTCAACCGTGGCTTTGCCGTGGTCACGACCGATGCCGGCCACCAAACGCCGACGGCCGATTTCGGCTTTGACCCGATCGCTCGCACCGACAACGCCTACAACGCGCACGACAAAGTGGCGGTCACCGCCAAAGAGCTGATCCGTCAGTTCTACAGCAAGCCTGCCGACAAGTCTTACTTCATCGGCTGCTCGGGCGGCGGGCGTCAGGCCATGATGTTCACCCAGCGCTTTCCGAGTTACTTTGACGGTGTGATCGCCATGGCCCCGGCCATGCGCGTGTCTAAGGGCGCGACCATCGCAGCGGCCTGGGACACGCAGGCGCTGCAAGCTATTGCCCCCAAGGGCACCGATGGCCAGCCGGTGCTGAGCCAGGCGCTGTCGGACAGCGATCTGAATCTGGTGCGAGAAGGCATCCTGAACCGTTGTGACGCGCTTGACGGTGTGGCCGATGGTTTGGTGACCAACCCAGCTGCGTGCAAATTCGATGTGGCGGCTTTGCAGTGCAAGGGCGCCAAGGACGACAGCTGCCTGGCCCCTGCGCAGGTGGGTGCCTTGAAGAAAATGTTCACGGGCGCCAAGAACTCAGCGGGTCAACCTTTGTATTTTTCATGGCCTTGGGATGCAGGCATCGGCCACCCCACCAACGACTGGCGCATGTGGAAGCTGGGCAACTCTGCCACGGCCAAGGCCAACTCGCGCCATGTGTTCTTGATGGAGGATGCGCTGCAGGGCTACTTTGTGACGCCACCGGATCGCAGCCTGAGCATTTACAAGTTTGACTTTGACCGCGACCCGCAGCGCATGGACGCCCATGCGTGGATCTTCAACACCGCCGACGATGTGAAGCTTTCAGGATTTCAAGCGCGTGGCGGCAAGCTCATGTTCATCCACGGCATGGCAGATCCGATCTTTTCGGCCGACGAGATGGTGGACTATTACCAACGCTTGACGGCGCAGAACGGTCCGAAAACAAACGCGTTTGCACGCCTGTTTCTGGTGCCCGGCATGGGCCACTGCGCAGGCGGTGCGGCCACCGACAGCATCGACGGTTTGGGTAAATTGGTGAACTGGGTTGAAAAAGGCCAGCCCCCCCAAAGCGTGCCCGCCAGCGGCACCGCGGTGTACCCGGGCCGCACACGCCCGCTGTGTGCTTACCCGCAATACGCGCATTACAAAGGCACAGGCAACCCGGAAGACGCGAGCAACTTCAGTTGTCGTTGAGCGCGTTCAACGCGCGCGTCAGCCGATCGAGGTTTTGCTCATTGGCTGGCTCCACAATGGCTTTGACGGCTTGTGCGATGTGCGCGTCGTCAAACACCTGCGTCCACTGCACTTGCGTACCACCTGCAACTTGGGCCAGTTGCACGCTGAGCGTGAAAAATGGTTGGCAGTCGTGACGAATCACCACATGTGATGCAGGCTCAAGCTCGGTGAACACACTTTGGTTGGGGTAGCGTGCACCATCTGGGCCCACCATCACAAAGGTCCAACGGCCACCCACCTGAAATTCGAAAATTTCAAATTCGTTGGTGAACCCTTCCGGCCCCCACCAAGTCGCCAACACCTCTGCTGAAGCAAATGCGTTGTACACCGCTTGGGATGAGAACGGCAGTGTTCTCTCGGTACGAAAAGTTGTGTCTTGGTCCATGGGTTGACCTTACAAGGCTTGTCCCAACCGGGCAATGCCTTCTTTGATCTTGTCCACATCCGCCGTGGCAAAGCTCAAACGAATGGCAGTGGTGTCTGGGTTGCTGGCAAAGAACGGTGCACCGGGCACAAAGGCCACGCCTTTTTCAATGGCGCGCTTGGCCAGTTCACTGCCGTCTTTCACTTTGCCGCCTGCGCCTGTGAGGTTGGCCCAAAAGAACAAGCCGCCTTTCGGTTGGGTGAAAGTCAAGGCGTCACCCAGTTCGCATTTCAAAGCTTCGCCCATGGCTTGAGCGCGCTCGGCATACACGCTGCGCACATGCGCCAAGGTGGCAGGCATGCGGCCCGCTTTGAGGTAGTGCGCGGCGGTGGCTTGTGCAAAGGTGGAGGTGTGTGCATCGCTGAACTGTTTACACATGGTGGCGCGTGCCAACAGCTCAGGCGGAGCAATCATCCAGCCCACGCGCAGGCCAGGCGACAACACTTTGCTGAGCGAGCCGCAATGAATCAACCACTCACGGCTGCCCGGCACTTGGTCGCTCAAGGCGAGCAAAGAAGGTGGCGGCGCTTCGCCAAAGTACAGGTCGCCATAGGGGTCGTCTTCCACCACCACGGTTTGGTATTTCACAGCGAGTTCAAGCACGCGCAAACGACGCTCAAGACTCAACGTGGCACCACTCGGATTGCCAAAGGTGGGAATGAGGTACACCAGCTTTGGCTTGTGTTGCACGATCATTTCTTCCAGCTTGTCCACTTGCACGCCGTGGGCGTCGATGGGCACACCCACCACTTGCGGGCCGTACAAACGGAAGCACTGAATGGTGGCCAAAAACGTGGGGCCTTCAACCAAGGCCACGTCGTTGGGGTTGAGCAAGGTTTTGGCAATCAAATCCAGCGCTTGTTGGCTGCCGGTGGTGACGATGAGGCCGTTAGCGTCTAAGCCTTTCACACCTTTGCTGGCCATGAATGCGGCGAGTTGTTCGCGCAAGGGGTTGTACCCTTCGGTGGCGCCGTATTGCAGGGCTGCGCCTGGCTCTTGGGTCAGTGCTGCCTCGCTGGCTTCGCGAATGCCTGCCACATCGAACATGGCGCTGTCGGGAAAACCGCCTGCAAAACTGATGATGCCGGGCTTGCCCAGCAGTTTGAACAGTTCACGAATGGCGGAGGTTTCAACGTTGTTGAGGCGGTCAGCGTATTGCATGGTGGGGATAATGGACAGATGAAAACACAGCACATTGAGCCTTTTTTTGCGACGCTGAAAGCAGCCAATCCGCAGCCCAATACCGAGTTGGAATATACCAGCGTGTTCGAGCTGCTTACCGCTGTGTTGTTGAGCGCACAAGCCACCGATGTGGGCGTGAACAAGGCCACGCGCCTGCTGTTTCCGGTGGCCAACACACCGCAACAAATTTTGGACCTCGGCCTAGAAGGTCTTGAGAACTACATCAAGACGATTGGCTTGTATCACAGCAAAGCCAAACACCTGATGCAGACCTGCCGCATCTTGGTGGAGCAACACCAAGGCGTTATTCCCCGAACGCGTGAGGCGCTAGAAGCTCTGCCGGGCGTGGGCCGCAAAACAGCGAATGTGGTGCTGAATGTGGCCTTTGGGGAGCCCACCATGGCGGTGGACACACACATCTTTCGCGTGGGCAACCGCACGGGCTTGGCCCCGGGCAAAACACCGCTGGCGGTGGAGATGCAACTGATGAAGCGCATCCCTGCTGAGTACCTCGTCGATGCCCACCATTGGCTTATCTTGCATGGCCGCTATGTGTGCCAAGCACGCAAGCCGTTGTGCTGGCAATGTGGTGTGTCAGAGTTTTGCAGTTTCAAACCAAAAACAACGAAACCTTGAGCCACTTAGGCAATGAGGCTGTTGAGCACATCGGTGCTCATGTGTTGGTCTAGGTAATCAGCCAAACCTTCAAACACCGTTTCTAACGTGGGCGTTTGCGCACCAAACAAGGCTTGCAACACGGAGGGGTCTTCAAAGAGCCCGTGCAGGTATGAGCCCATCACGTTGCCTGCATCGTTTTGCCACGCCAAACCCGGCATCACCTCATGCGCCACCTGCCCTGCGGCGGCCATGGCGGCGTGGGCTTGCGTTTGACCATGATGAATTTCGTAGCCACTCACCTGCACGCCAGACAACGCAGACCATGCACCGCGCAGCTTGCCAAACTTGGCACTGGTGCGTTGCACGGTTTTTTCTGTAGCAAATTGGGTGACCACAGGCAACAGACCTAGGCCCGCCGCATTGCCATCAATGCCGTGTGTGTCGATCAAGGCCTCGCCCAACATTTGCAAGCCACCGCAAATGCCCAACACCGCACCGCCCTTCTCTGCGTGTTGCGCAATGGCTGCGTCTAAGCCTTGTGTGCGCAGCCAAGCGAGGTCGCTGCTGGTGTGCTTAGAGCCGGGCAAGATGACCCAATCGTTCGCTTGCAAGCCAACCAAGTCAGCGGGGCTGCGCGCCCACAGCAAGCGCACGCCCGGCACGTTCTTCAAAGGTTGAAATTCGTCGAGGTTGCTGATGCGTGGATAGGCGATGACGGCCACTGTGCGAGAACGCACCCCCTCGGGGAGCAGCGAGGACACGGCAGTGCCGAGCGTGGGGGCGTAGTGAAACACGCCATCTTCTTCAGGCAGCCCGTGTTGCCACCACATGGGCAATACAGCCACCGTTGGCACACCTGTGCGCTCTTGCAGCATCTCTGGCGCGGGCGCAAGCAGCGACGCATCGCCGCGAAACTTGTTGAGCACAAAGCCGCTGATGCGCGCTTGGTCTTCGGGAGGCAGCAAGGCCCACGTGCCGTACAGATGGGCAAACGCCCCGCCTTTGTCGATGTCGGTCACCAACAAGCAGCGTGCATTGGCGTGGCGCGCCACGCGCAGGTTGACGATGTCACTGGCCATCAGGTTGATCTCGGCGGGCGAGCCTGCGCCTTCAATCACCACCACGTCATTTTCGGCACGCAAGGCGTCAAGCGATGCAGCGATTTGTGGCCACACTTTTTCGCTGCGGCCACGCCAAGGGGTGTTCGTCAGATCGTTGTTCACCTCGCCCAGCAACACCACTTGGCTGTGTGTGTCAGCTTCGGGCTTGAGCAGCAAGGGGTTCATGCGCACATCGGGCTCAGCTTTGGCGGCCAATGCTTGGAAATATTGGGCCGAGCCCACTTCACCAAGACCGTTGTGCGAAGCCACGACACGCGCGTTGTTACTCATGTTCTGCGCTTTGAACGGCGCCACTTTCAAACCTTGGCGCGCATACCAGCGGCACAAGGCCGTGGTCAGCCAGCTTTTGCCAGCACCGCTGGAGGTGCCCAACACCATCACACATTTGGCCGTCATGGCGAAATCCTTTTTAGAGCTTAGGCACCGCCACCCACTGACCATCCAGCGAATGAATGGCAATGCGTTTGTCAAACACCGCTTCTACGGCACGGTGTGTCGAGGCATCGGCACATGCACCTTGGTGCACCACACGGCCGGCTTGCATGACCACCATGTCGTCAGCCTGCAGAGCCATGCCCACTTCGTGCAGCACGCTGATGACGGTGGTGTTTTGCGCGGTGAGGCAGCGCACTTGTTCTAACCAATCCACTTGATGGGGTGGGTCCAGGTTGGCGAGTGGCTCGTCCATCAACATCACCTGCGCTTGCACGGCCATGGCGCGGGCCAGCAACACGCGCTGACGTTCGCCACCCGAAAGCTGCCCTAAGGAACGCTCGCGCCAATCCCACGCTTGTGTGGCTTTCAATGCGGTTTCGACCACCGCATGGTCATGTGCGGAGGGTGCGGCCAGCCATTCTTGATGCGGCATACGCCCCAGCATGACCACATCCCACACGCGCAAGTCATCAGACGCTGATTCGTTTTGCCCCAACCATGACAGCTGCTGCGCACGTTGTTTGCGCTCCATCGCCATCTGCGCTTGGTCAAACAAAAAGATGCGGCCTGTGACAGGCAACAACCCTGCCATGGCTTTGAGCAAGGTCGACTTACCCGCGCCATTGGGGCCCACGATACTGGTCCAACGCCCCGCCACCAAAGACATGTCGATGCCATGCAAGACCTCTTGCCCCGCAAGCGACACATGCACATCGCGCAAACGCAAAGCCATCAGCGGTGCATTCATTGCGTCGCCCTCGTTGTTTGACTGCGGTACATCAGCCACAGCAAATAGCCGCCGCCCAACACCGCGGTGAGCACGCCCACGGGCATCTCTTGCGGCGACAACAGCATGCGCGCTAACAAATCAGCCGCCAGCAGCAACGCACCGCCCATCAAGGCGGAGAGCAAGACCATCCAGTTGTGTTGGGTCTTCACCAACGAGCGCACCAAGTGCGGCGCAGCCAAACCAACAAACGCCACCAAACCCGTTTGCGCTACCGCCGTGCCCGTGGCCAAAGCCAACACGCACACCAACGCCACGCGCACGGGCGCGAGCGGCAGGCCCAAACTCAACGCGGTGGACTCACCCAAACTCAAAGCATCCAACACACGGCTCAGCGCAAAGGCCAACACCACGCACACCAGCAACACGCCCAGCATCAACACGCAAGCGTTCCAACCGATGAAGCTGGTAGAGCCCAACAAAAAGCCCTGCATGCCCTGCAACACATCGGGGCGCATGAGCGTGATGAGCGACACCAGCGCACCCAACACCACGCCCACAATCACACCGGCCAACAACAAACGTAGCGTGTGCTGCACGCCACGCGCCAACATGAGCGTGAGCATCACGGCCAACACCGCCCCCACGAACGCGGCGCCTGTCAAACCCAAACGCACCAAAAACTCAGTCGCAAACGGGTTGCCGCCAAACAAGGCCAAAGCCACGGCCACTCCCAACGACGCACCAGAGGCACTGCCTAACAAATAAGGGTCTGCCAAGGGGTTGCGAAACAAGCCCTGCGCTAATGCGCCGGCGAGCCCCAGCAATGCACCTGCGGCGCAAGCACCCACACTGCGTGGCAAACGAATGTCCCACACGATTTGCCACGCGATGTCGTCGTGCAGGGCTGCGAGCCAGCTTTCAAACCCTGTGCTGCCCACGGCGGTGCCCAGCGCTATACCGAGCAGACACAAGGCCCACAAACTCAAAGCCACCAGTACAGGCGACCAGCGTGCACTGTGATGTGTCATGGCTGCCCCTTCTCAGTCAAACACTTGGCCATCAAACGTGCAGCCTCGGCCATGCGTGGACCGGCACGCACCAACACATCCGACTCTTCTGGCTTGAAATGACACACACGCTGTGTGCGCATGGCTCTCATGTTTTGCCAGCCGGGGCGTGTGGTCATGTCCGCAAAATTGCTATCGCCCACCATGATGAGGTCGGGCTGTGCACGCACCACCAACTCAGGATTGATTTTGGGAAAAGGTCCCAGTGATGCAGGCAAGATGTTGCGCGCACCCAAACGCTGCAAAGTCTCACCAATGAACGACGATTCGCTGGCACCATACGGCGCACGGCTGACTTCAAAGTACACACGCTGGCCTTTGGCTTGTGCAGGAATCGATTGCGCGGCGGCATTCACCGCGGCGTCGATGTGACGCCACACGCGGTCACTCTCAACGACCGGCACATCCAAAGCCTGCGCCACGATGCGCATGACACGCTGCACATCCGCATGCGAACGCGGCTCTAACGCCAACACCGTCAAGCCTAAAGAGGTGAAGCGCTCTGCACCGCGGGCCGAGGTGGCCATCAACACCAAGTCGGGCTTGGCGCCCACTACGCTTTCAATGTTGGGGTCGATGCCACCGCCCATGCGTGGCAACTTGGCGATGCTCTCAGGCCAATTGGAATACCTGTCCACGCCCACCAGTTTTTCGCACTGACCCAAAGCACACACCGTCTCGGTGAGTGAAGGCAACAGACTGACGATGCGTTGCGGTGGCTTGGCGATGGTCACCTCTATCTGGCGGTCATCGCGCAACATCACGGCTTGTGCGGCGCTGGTCATGATGAACAACGCTGCAAGTGCGAGGATGCGTTTAAGCATAGGTCGACTCCCACTGCTGAATGATGCGGTGCAACTGAGCCACGCCATCGGTCAAGGCCGCAGGGCCTGGCTGCAAGATGTCGGCAGATTTGATTTCAAAAATTTGGTTGTTCCGAACCGCTGGTACGTCTTGCCAGCCTTCACGCGCGGCGGCTTTTTCAGGGCGAAACTTTTTGCCACACAGCGAGCCAATGATGATGTCGGGTGCACGGTCCACGATGGTTTGGCCGTTGGCAATGATGCGGTCTTTACCCATAGGCATTTGCGCCAACTCGGGAAAACAATCATCGCCACCCGCCATGCCAATCAGCTCAGACACCCAACGGATGCCGCTGATGTGGGGCTCGTCCCATTCTTCAAAATACACCTTGGGTCGACGCTTGAATGTGGACGCTGTTTGTTGAATGGCATCTAATTGCGCGCGCATGTGCTGCAAACGCTGCAAGCCCTGCTCGGCTTGCCCCACCATTGCCGCCACTTGGTAGAGCATCGAAAAAATCTCGTCTACGCTGCGTTGGTTGAACACCGTGACCTGCACACCCGCACGGATGAGCAAGGCCGCGATGTCGGCCTGCAAATCGGAAAACCCAAACACGCAATCAGGTTTGAGCGCCAAGATCTTGTCAATCTTGGCGCTCAAAAACGCACTGACCTTGGGCTTCTCATCACGCGCACGACGCGGGCGTACGGTGTAACCCGAGATACCCACAATGCGCGCCTCTTCCCCCAGCATGTACAGCCACTCTGTCGTTTCCTCGGTGAGGCAGACGATGCGTTGGGGAAGGATGAATGGCAACATCAGACCTTAAAAGACATACTTTAAATTGGCGAATAGACCACGTCCATCTGCCGGATAGATGCCGTTGTAGGTTGCATAGTCGTAGTAAGACTTATTCAACAAATTACGCACCCATACAGAACCAGACATAGCCTGAGAGAACTGTGTTCTCACGCCCAAATCAACAATCGCGCGAGAAGGAATCTGCGGGTTTGTGCCTGCCTGGTCGCTGGCTTGCATCATGCCACTGCGGTGGTGAACGGAGGACGTGAGCACATAGTCTTGCACTTTTTGCTCGTAAGTCACTCGAACGACTTGTTTGGGCGTCAACGGAATTCGGTGACCGGCATTTGAACCTGTGGATATGGTTGCATCCACAAAATCAATACCGCCTTTCAATGTGGCAGCAGTGCCAATTTTCCAATCCGATGTGAGCGACAGAATCGAACGCTTGGTGTCGTAAAGGTTGCTGTTACAAGAGGCCGCTACACCCCCCACAATGCCACAGTCGTACTGATAAGCAATTTCGTCCGAAGCATTAATTTGACGGTAGTGCGCAGCGAATTTACCAGACTCATAGCGCTGTTCAAACTGCAAGAAATACTCACGTGTTGCCATAGGTTTCACAACTGGGTTGATCTCTAGGAGCGCGTAGGTACTTCGATTGAATGTGTACAACTCATCCGCATTCGGAAAACGAAACCCCGTCAAAGCCCCTGCGCGCAAAGAAGACATCTCGGTCAACTGAGTCAGCACACCAACAGAGCCGCCTGTTTTTTGTGCATTTGCAGAAGTGGTCGTCGCGCCACTAAGTGTTTGAAAATTGTTTTGTGCTCTTTGAGAACGAAGCCCCGCATCCACACTGGTTGATTTGCTTAATGGGTGCGTGACTTGGGCAAACAGCGCTTGTGTTTGTTGTCCGACTTGCTTCTTTTGATCGGTGTTCGCTTGTGCATCAGCAAACTCACCACCCAAAAGCATCTGATTTCCCAGCCATGTTGTTTTGTACTCAGGGGTCACCGATGTTCTGGTGTTTTTGATCGTGTCATATGTCTTGTCTTTTGACTCTTGGTGAAACGCATCAATGGACACGAAATCGCCACCTTTGAGGGCTTGCTCATACTTCAAACCCGTCGAGACACCCGAACGTTCAGTGGCAACCGGATAGGCGCCGACCTGTTTGGGATTCGATTCAAACTGAGCTTTGGTCAGGTAACTTGGTAATTTCGCGTTTTCTTCAAAGCCGCGAACAAAAAATGAAAATTTTCCAAACTCAGAACCTGTTGACAATCTAACTTGTGCACTTCGCTGATCCGAATCGCTAAATTGCCGATACCCATCTGTCTTTGCATTCATGAGTGAAACACTACCCCGCATTTGATCGTTTTGAAAACCAAGGTAGGCATCTTGTTTTTGGTATCCATAGCTACCAAAGTTCAGATTGACAGTTTTTGATGCGTCAGCTCGCGTGATGATATTGATCACCCCACCCTGCGCACGATCGCCATAAAGCACGCCACCGTTTGCTTTGCGAATTTCAATTTGCTGAATGGCACTCATTGGTAACTGTGCAAATTGACTTCCAGCTTGATCAATCGTATTCACACGCTGACCATCAATCAGGATCAATACATTTTGCGACCCTGCTTGCCCCAAATAGCCAATGTCCACGGAGGCGTCCACACCCGCACGGCCATACAAGCGGTTCACAGTCATGCCACCGACTGAATCTAAAAATTCAGTGATGTTTGATGCGCCAGATTGTTCAATTTGTTGACGAGAAATAACGTCGATGACCACAGAGGCTTCAGACAAAGACTGCTCCATGCGCGAAGCAGAAACCACCACCGGATTAACTTCAATGCCCTGCGCTTGAACGCTAGCGGCAACAGCCAAAGACAACACAGACAGCGCAGGCGCTGACACACGCACCAAAGCACGCGCACGGAGACGGATAGATTTCTTCATGATTTAAATACCAACTTTGTGTGCTCTCACCGCCTTCCCCGACAGTGCTTGAGCGATTTAGCGATGCGTTTTTAGGCGCACCGCCACCTTGTTGGCCGGTATCCGGGCTGGCGGAGACAACCTCTGTCGCCTTCCCAAGCGCTTGTTCAAGGCGCTCAGTGGCTTGTGTGACAGAAGCGGAGCCAAAGGGCTCGTCCGCTTGACCGTTGCGGGGGCAGCGCAGGTTTGGTTTTTGTCGAGCTGGTCGACGCAACCCTCCTGCTTCCCGTTGAACTGAGGCATGTGAACCACACCTCGAGCACCAACAGTGATAATTTTAACGATTAACCTTGCAGCCACCTTAAAATGCCGAGGCCATGTCACACACACCCCTGATTGATCAAATTGCCCAGCGCGTCGAGCATTTGCTGCTGCGTCACGAAGAACTGCAGCGCACCAATGCTTTGCTGGCCACCCAAGTGCAAGAGTTGAGCCATGAGCGCGACTTGCTCAAGTCCCGCCTAGGAGCAGCCCGCCACCGTATTGACGCATTGATTGATCGCCTCCCCCAAGGCGCAGAGGCCAAGACAAAGGACAACGCGTGAAACAAATCGAAGTGCAAATCATGGGTCAAGGCTATGTGCTGGGTTGCCCCGAAGGGGGCGAAACCCGCTTGAGCGAAGCCGTGGGCAAAGTCGACGAGGCCATGTGCAAGATTCGCGATGCGGGCAAGATCAAAGCACGCGACCGCATTGCCGTCTTGGCTGCGCTCAACTTGGCGTTTGATTTGACAGACCGCCCAGCAGCGGCACAAGTCAGCGGCGAAAGCAACGCCTCAAACGTCGGCACCACCGATCTGCACAACTTGTTGCAGCGCATGGATGCCGTGCTCGCACGCGACAACCAACTCATCTAAGCCCGCCTACAATCGTGGCGTCTGCAAGTCCTTGGGGCTTTATATTTCCTTGAACCAATGCTCATAGAGCTCGGGCTTGGAACATCGGTTGATGAGCGTGATCGTCTCGCGTCAGATGAACCCAACGTTGACCTGACCTCGCCCACCTGAACCCCCGGTTCAGGATGACGGCCCTGGGGCTCCTTGCAGACACCTTTTACTTTTTAAGGCCTGTACGCTCATGGACCTCCAACCCCAACTGATTCTTGAACTCGCCGCACTTGGCATTTGCACAGGCTTTTTAGCGGGCTTGCTAGGCATTGGGGGTGGCATGGTGATGGTGCCTTTTCTCACTTTCATGCTTTCGCAGCGTGGTGTGGGTGCGGACCTCGCCGTCAAGATGGCAATTGCCACCTCAATGGCCACCATCATCTTCACCTCGGTCTCTAGCGTGCGTGCGCACCACAAACGCGGCGCCGTGCGTTGGGATTTGGTCAAAGGCTTAGCCCCCGGCATTGTGTTGGGCAGCATGATCGGCAGCTTGGGGGTATTCGCTTTGCTCAAAGGTGCTTACTTGGCCATCTTCTTTGGTTTGTTTGTGGGCTTCTCGGCCACGCAAATGTTCTTAGACAAAAAGCCAGCCCCGACACGCCAAGTGCCTGCCACTGTGGGCCTGATGGGTGCTGGTGGTGTGATTGGTTTTATTTCAGGTTTGGTGGGGGCCGGCGGTGGCTTCATCAGCGTGCCTTTTATGACTTGGTGCAATGTGGCCATTCACAACGCCGTGGCGACCAGTGCAGCGTTGGGCTTCCCCATTGCCGTGGCCAACGTGGCGGGCTACATCATCAGCGGTATGTCTGTGGAAGGCTTGCCCGCTGACGCATTTGGTTTTATTTGGGTACCCGCTTTGGTTGTCATTGCAGCTTGCAGTGTGTTCACCGCGCCTTTGGGCGCCAAGGCCGCACACATGCTGCCGGTGAAAAAACTCAAGCGTGTGTTTGCCAGCGTGCTGTATGTGCTGGCAGCCTATATGTTTTACAAAGGCATCACCAGTTAATTACTGAGGTACCAAGCACCAAGGCGCTTGGTACTCAACAAGGCCCATCCACAAGGCCCAACCAGAACTCACGGCCAAGGCCAAACCCGCCAAGCGCACACCCCATGCGCCACTGCCCGTGGTCACGATTTGCCCGCCTCGCAGGCGTAACCAAACCCAAGGGCCAATCGTCAGCACCACCGCGCTGCCCAAGGCAAAAAGCGCCATCACACCTGCGCCCTCAAGAGGGCTGTTGCTGAGTGCTGCCACCAAGAGCGCGCCATAAAGCAAACCGCAAGGCATCAATGCCCACAAGACGCCGAGGATGACTGCACCGCCATTGCGCAGCTTGAGATGAGCCGTCATGCTTTGCACACGACGCCAAATGCCACGGCCAAAGTCTTCCAGCCAAATGGGTTGCTCGCCGCGCCACAGCAACAAACCGCCCACCATGAAGACGACGATGTGCAACAAAGTCCACAAGGGGCGAAACACCGCAGACTGCGTGCTGAGCCAACCCACACCTTGCATGGTGCTAGCGGCCAAGGCACCAAGCGCGCTATAGCCAATGACGCGCCCCAGTTGAAACAAGAGCATGGCAGACATGCCCTGCCCGCCGTTTTGTTTTTGGGCCGCACGGCCAATGCCCGCACACGCCGCACCGCACATGGCCAAGCAGTGCGGCCCACCCGCAAGCCCCATGAGGAGTGCGGTGAGAGCCAAAGTTGTATTCATCAGATGATTTTAGAGAACCTAGCTCGGTTCTTATCGGCTTGCAGGTATTTGTCAAACACCATAGCCACACCGCGCACAAAGAACCAACCTAACTCGGTCACATGAATGCCGGTTTCATCAATCGTCAACAAGCCTTGTTCTTGCATGGCGACCAAGGCCTCCATCTCAGGGGCGAAGTATTGTTTGAAGTTGACCAAGTGCGACAACTCTACGGATTCAAACAGCACGCTGCCCTGACACATCAACGCCATGATGACGGTGCGACGTACCAAGTCGTCACGCGAGAGTGCCATGCCACGCACCACGGGCAAACGACCGTGGTTGAGCAAGTCGTAGTACTCATCCAAGGTCTTGACGTTTTGGCTGAAGGTTGGGCCCACGCGGCCAATAGATGACACCCCCAAAGCAATCAGATCGCAATCGGGCTGCGTACTGTAGCCTTGGAAGTTGCGGTGCAAGCGCCCTTGGCGCTTGGCCACAGCCAAAGCATCGGTGGGCAACGCAAAGTGGTCCATACCCACATACACATAGCCTGCGGCCATCAACACGCGCATCGCGCTAGAGAGCATGACCAGCTTAGACGCTGCAGGCGGCAAGTCTTGCGTGTGAATCCGACGTTGTGGCTTGAAGCGTTCAGGCAAATGTGCATAGGCGTACAAGGCAATGCGGTCTGGACGCAGCTGGGTGATTTTCTCCAGCGTGCGCTCAAAGGTTTCTGGCGTTTGCATGGGCAAGCCATAAATCAAATCGGCATTGATCGACTCAAAACCTAGCTCACGCGCAGCGGCCACCAAGTCAAACACTTGCTCAGCAGGCTGAATGCGGTGCACCGCCTTTTGCACAGCTGGTTCAAAGTCTTGCACACCAAAGCTCAGACGGTTAAAGCCTTGCTCGGCCAAGGCGGCCAAACGCTCACGTGTGACGGTGCGTGGGTCAATTTCGACCGAGTATTCGCCGCCGGGTGCAAATTGAAAATTACGACGCAGCATGGTCATAAGTTGCGCCAACTCGGCATCACTCAAAAAGGTGGGGCTACCGCCACCGAGGTGCAGCTGCGACACCACTTGGCCTTGGCCCAAATGCGCAATGTTCAGATCGACCTCGCGCTCCAAGTAATGCAAATACTCAGCCCCGCGTTCGTGGTGCTTGGTGATGATCTTGTTACAGGCACAGTAGTAACACAGCGACTCACAAAAGGGAATGTGCACATAGAGCGACAAGGGGTAGGCCTTGGCTGCCAAGCCATCGCGGCGTTGCTCCAACGCTCGCAAGTAATCCGCCTCACCAAAAGCTTCCACAAAGCGGTCTGCCGTGGGGTATGAGGTGTAGCGAGGCCCTGCCACGTCATAACGCTGCAAAAGTTCTGGATTGATGACAAGAGAATGCATAAGTTCACATCTAGGTTTGCGCACCATAATAGGCGTGCGATCAATCTAAAAAGTTGACCTGCATCAACACAAACGACTGTTCGACCTCATGAATTCCACCAGTATCAAAGTCGCCTGTTCCAACTGCAATTTGCGCGAGCTCTGCATGCCTTTAGGCTTGAATGAGAGCGAAATGGAACGTGTCGATGAGGTGGTTGCCACGCGGCGCAAAGTGCCTCGAGGTGATAACCTTTTTCGAAATGGCGACAAATTCAACGCGCTGTACGCCATTCGCACAGGCTTCTTCAAAACACGCATCTCAGCAGAAGATGGTCGCGACCAAGTCACGGGTTTTCAAATGGCGGGGGAGATCATTGGCCTTGATGGCATTGTGAGCGACCACCACACCTGTGATGCCGTGGCGTTAGAAGATGCCGAAGTATGCGTGATGCCGTTTGATCGCATTGAAGAACTGTCGCGCGAAATCACATCGCTGCAACGCCATGTGCACAAGATCATGAGCCGTGAAATCGTGCGCGAAAACGGCGTGATGTTGCTCTTGGGCAGCATGCGCGCCGAAGAGCGTTTGGCCGCCTTTTTACTCAACCTCGTGCAGCGCTTGCACGCGCGTGGCTTCTCTCAATCCGAGCTGGTGCTGCGCATGACCCGCGAAGAAATTGGCAGCTACTTAGGTCTCAAGTTAGAGACCGTGAGCCGCACTTTTTCGAAGTTTGTGGAAGATGGCATTGTTGAGGTCAAACAACGCCATGTCCGCATTTTGAACGCCGATGGGCTCAAGCTCATCGTGAACACGCAAACCTGCCAATAACTTAAGGCTTGGCAGGTGCAGCCTTGGGTGTCACCACGTGGTTGCGCGCTTGCATGGCAGGCGCGAGTTGGATGTCTTTTTCAGCAGCCAGCGTTTGATTGATGTTCAAACCACGTTTGTAATAGTCGTCCGCAATCACAGGGTCAGGCGTGCGAATCGCAATCGCCAAGGTCACAAACCCTGCAACGACCACTGCCGCAGGCCCCGCAATGATGAGCCAAACATGGCCATATTGCCACCAAGGCTTGGTATCAGTTTTGTCTTGTTGCATACGGGTGTTACCTAGGAACGATGAACACAGACTTTTCGATTGCGACCTCGTCGGTACCCAAAGCCTGAACTTCAAATTCAATTTTGTGCGAACCACTGGGCACCGAACCATAAGGGATATCGGCGCGCAGCACAACCCAACGCGCTTGGGCTGGCTCAACCAACACGTCAGTGTCTGTCGTGATCTTGATGTTAGGCAAACCCTTCACCTTCAAATGGTACGTTTGTGCATGCTCTGCGGCATTCATGATCTGTAATCGGTACACGTTTTCCAAAGTGCCCTCTTCCGTGATCCGAGACAAGGTCGAGCGGTCTCGCACCACGTCCACCTTGAACGGGGTACGCAGGCCAATTGAGACCAATAAGCCTAACGTCACGGCCACCAAAATCATGGTGTAAATCTGAATCCGAGGACGCATCACGCGTTGCCACATTTGCTTGGATGTCCACTTGTTGTCCATCGCATTTTGCGTGGAGTAGCGCACCAAACCACGGGCATAACCCAGTTTGTCCATCACGGTGTCACAGACATCGGCACAAGCACCGCAGCCAATGCACTCGTATTGCAAGCCATTGCGAATATCAATACCAGTGGGACACACTTGGACACACAAAGTGCAATCCACGCAAGCGCCTAAATTCAAGGCCACAGGGTCGGCGCTCTTTGAGCGTGGGCCACGGGGCTCGCCGCGTTCAGCGTCGTAGGTGACGATGAGGGTGTCGTTGTCAAACATTGCACTTTGAAAGCGCGCGTAAGGACACATGTACTTGCACACCTGCTCGCGCATGAAGCCCGCATTGCCGTATGTGGCAAAGGCGTAGAAGAACACCCAGAAAAGTTCCCATGAGCTCATTTGAGTCAGGAAGAACTCCATCGCCAATTCGCGGATAGGGGTGAAATAGCCCACAAAAGTAAAGCCAGTCCAGATCGAGAAGAAGATCCAAACGATGTGCTTGTACCATTTCTTCACCAGCTTTTCGAGTGAGAAATCTGCGTCATCCAATCGAATGCGGGCAGAACGATCACCCTCAATTTTGTGCTCGATCCACAGGAAAATTTCGCTGTAAACGGTTTGCGGACAGGCGTAGCCACACCACAAACGCCCCGCCACCGCCGTGAACAAAAACAGCGCCAAGGCTGAAATCACGAGCAAGCCAGTGAGGTAGATGAAGTCTTGCGGATACAAGACCAAGCCAAAAATATAGAAACGGCGCGAAGCCAAATCGAACAACACGGCTTGGCGTGTGCCCCACTCCACCCAAGGCAGGCCGTAAAAAATCAGCTGCGTCAGGGCAACAAAAATCCAGCGCCAATAAGCAAAGATACCCTCAACAGAGCGAGGGTAGATTTTTTTCGATGCAGCATAAAGCGAAACCATCGCCTCGTCCGCAGAGCCCGAAGGCTCTGGAACGATGGGGATGGTCTTGCGCTGCTTGGAGTCGTCAGCAGAATTCAAAATGTATTACTTCGTGGCAGCAGGTTTATTTGAAAAGCCCCAGACATAACCAGTCAACACGTGAATTTGTGACTCAGTCAAACGGCCTTCTTGTGCAGGCATTTGGTTCACTTTACCGTTGTTGATCATGGCAGTGATGGCCTCTTCGCCCCAGCCGTGCAACCAAATCTTATCGGTCAAGTTGGCAGAGCCCACGGCTTGCATGCCCTTGCCATCCGCACCGTGACATGCAGCGCATGCACCGAACTTGGATTTACCCAAAGCGGCACGCACGGAGTCGTGTGGACTACCAGACAAGCTCAACACATAGTGCGAGACATTACGGATGTCGTCAGGCGTACCCACAGCAGCAGCCATGGGAGGCATTTGACCAATACGACCTTTGGTGATGGTTTCTTTGATCTTGTCAGGCGTACCACCGTGCAACCAGTCGTTGTCGGTCAAGTTAGGGAAGCCCTTAGAACCACGTGCGTCCGAGCCGTGGCACTGTGCACAGTTGTTCATGAACAAACGCTCGCCCACAGCCATGGCTTTGGGGTCTTGAGAGAGTTGCTCAGGAGTTTGTGCGTTGAACGCTGCGTACAAAGGCTCGAGTTCTTTGTTGGCCTTGGCCACTTCAGCTTCGTATTGACCCGCCGATGTCCAGCCCAATTTGCCTGCATAACCACCCAAACCTGGGTAAGCAATGAAGTACACCGCAGCAAACACCATGGTGATGATGAAGAGCCACAACCACCAACGTGGCAGAGGGTTATTCATTTCGCGCAGGTCTTCGTCCCACACGTGGCCGGTGGTGCCGTCTTCTTCGTGCGACGACACTTTAACTTTGGCCGAGAACCACAACAAAAATGCGCAGTACACGATGCCAAAAATGGAGATGGCCGACACGAAGATAGACCAAAAATTACTTGTGAAATCACTCATGATTCGATTCCTTTACAAAGGCCTCAGGCCTTAGTCTTGATCGAGGGGCAGCTTCGATGCTGCCTCAAAATCTTCTTTGTTACGTCGAGAAAAAGCCCACACCATGATGCCAATGAACACAGCAAATGACAGCAGCGTTGTGATGATTCGCAAATCATTGACATCCATGGGGTGTCTCCTTATTTGAGCGCGAGGCCCAGTGACTGGAGGAAAGCAATCACAGCTTCCAGTTCGGTTTTACCCGCAACTTCTTCTGTGGCTTTAGCGATTTCTTCATCCGTATAAGGCACGCCCACTGTGCGCAATGCCTTCATGTGTGCAGGCATCGCAGCGGCATCCACTGTGTTCTTCAACAACCATGGGTATTCAGGCATGTTGGACTCAGGCACCACATCACGTGGGTTGTTCAAGTGAACACGGTGCCATTCGTCGCTGTACTTACCACCCACGCGAGCCAAGTCTGGGCCGGTACGCTTGCTACCCCATTGGAAGGGGTGGTCATACACAGACTCACCAGCCACTGAGTAGTGGCCGTAACGCAAGGTTTCCGCACGGAAAGGACGGATCATTTGTGAGTGGCAGTTGTAGCAACCTTCACGCACGTAAATATCACGACCAGCCAACTGCAAAGCAGTCAAAGGCTTCACGCCAGTGACGGGTTCGGTCGTGGATTTTTGGAAGAACAAGGGCACGATCTCAACCAAACCGCCGAAGGCGACGGCAATCAAGATCAACACGATCATCAAAAAGTTGCTGGTCTCCACGCGAGCGTGGGAAAAGCCTTTGGAATTGTTATCAGACATTTATTTCTCCTCAGGCGTGTGCAGGTGCTGGAATGGCCACGCTGACAGTTTGACCGCCGATGGCTGTCTTCACAACGTTCCACAACATGATGACCATGCCGCTCAAGTACAACAGACCGCCGCACACACGAATCACGTAGAACGGATAGGTGGCTTTGACAGACTCAACGAAGGTGTAAGTCAGTGTGCCGTCCGCATTGATCGCGCGCCACATCAAACCTTGCATCACACCGGCAATCCACATGGCAGCGATGTACAACACGATACCGATAGTGGCCAACCAGAAGTGGACTTCAATCGCCTTGACGCTGAACATTTCCTTGCGGCCGAACAACTTAGGAATCAAGTAGTAGATAGAACCCATGGACACCAAGCCCACCCAGCCCAAAGCACCTGAGTGCACATGGCCAACGGTCCAGTCTGTGTAGTGGCTCAAAGCGTTCACAGTTTTGATGGCCATCATGGGGCCTTCGAAGGTGGACATGCCGTAGAACGACAAAGACACGATCAAGAAGCGCAAGATAGGGTCGTCGCGCAGTTTGTGCCACGCGCCAGACAGGGTCATGATGCCGTTGATCATGCCGCCCCAGCTAGGTGCCAACAACACCAAAGAGAACACCATACCGACCGACTGAGTCCAGTCAGGCAACGCGGTGTAGTGCAAGTGGTGAGGACCCGCCCACATGTAAGTGAAGATCAAAGCCCAGAAGTGAACGATCGACAGGCGATACGAGTACACAGGGCGACCCGCTTGCTTAGGAATGAAGTAATACATCATGCCCAAGAAACCAGCCGTCAAGAAAAAGCCCACCGCGTTGTGGCCGTACCACCACTGCACCATCGCATCTTGTGCGCCAGCGTAAGCAGAGTAAGACTTCAAGAAGCCAGCAGGAATGGCGGCACTGTTGACGATGTGCAACAAAGCCACCGCGATGATGAATGCACCGTAGAACCAGTTGGCCACATAGATGTGCTTGATCTTGCGGGTACCGACCGTACCGAAGAAGACCACCGCGTAGGCAACCCACACCACAGCGATCAAGATGTCGATAGGCCACTCGAGTTCAGCGTATTCCTTGCCTTGGGTGAACCCCAAAGGCAAGCTCACAGCAGCCAACAAGATCACCAGCTGCCAACCCCAGAAGGTGAAGGAAGCCAGCTTAGGCAAGAACAAAGCGGTGTGACACGTGCGCTGCACCACGTAGTAGCTGGTAGCGAACAAAGCGCAACCGCCAAACGCAAAAATCACCGCATTGGTGTGCAATGGACGCAAACGGCCATAGGTCAACCATGGGATACCAAAGTTGAGTTCGGGCCAAGCCAGTTGAGAGGCGATGATCACGCCCACCAACATGCCAACTACGCCCCAAACCACCGCCATGATGGAAAACTGCCGTACAACGGTATCGTTGTAAACGGCTTGCTCTGATGAGTTCATCGGTCACCTTTCATTTTTCAAACCAGTATCCTCAAATCGCCCTTGCGGGGTATTGATTCAAATCAATCGTCTCGAAGAATACGCTCGCCTTCTTGCTCCACACTGTCAAATTGGCCCCTGTGAATGGCCCACCAAAGGCCACCCAAGATAAAAAGCACCAACAGCACCGACAGCGGGATCAACAAATACAAGATATCCATCAAAATCCTTTGGTGAGTCGTAAAGAATTCAATACAACCCACAACGAGCTCAACGCCATGCCCAACCCTGCCAGCCATGCAGGCAACCAGCCCACCACAGCCAACGGCACACACAAGGCGTTGTAAGCCGCAGCCCACACCAAGTTCTGCTTGACCACCCGCAGGGTATGCCTTGCCAACTTAATGCTTTGCGCCACCACCAACAAGCTGCCGCCCATCAACACCAAGTCCGATTTGGACTGAGCCAAGGGCACAGCGTTGCCAAATGCCATGGACACATGGGCGCCCGCCAAGACTGGGCCATCATTTAGGCCATCCCCCACCATGGCAACCCGCGCGCCTTGCGACTGCGCAGCTTGCATGCGTGAGAGCTTGTCTTGCGGCGTACACGCCCCAAATGCTTGGGAAATGCCGACCTCTTGTGCCACTTGCTGAGCTGATTCAGGTCGATCACCTGACAGGAGCCACACATCGACGTTCAGTTCTTTCAGCGCTTGAACGGTTTGCACCGCATCTGCGCGAACATCTTCCGACAACTGCCAGCTCGCTAACCACTCGTTTTCTGTGCACAAGTGTACTTGGCAAACACTGGCTTTATCGGGTATTCCCTTGGATTTTGGCGCGCAAAACGTGGCCGAGCCCAAGCGCAACATACCGTCGACACGCCCCTCCAAACCCAGACCAATCATTTCGTTTACATCTTGTGCCTCGATGACGTCGACCCGACCTGTCACCTCTTGCGCCTTGACCAAGGCGCGCGACAAAGGATGCAAGGAATGCTTGGCCAAAGCCACCGCCAAACTCAAGGCATATTCGGGCGTCACCCCCTCGGGAGTGATGACCTGCGTGATGCGCTGGCCATCTTGGGTGAGCGTGCCCGTCTTGTCAAAAATCAAGGTATCAATTTCAGCCAAAGACTCCAAGGCTTGCAGGTTGCGCACCAACACGCCATGCCGCGCCAAGTTGCCCGCAGCCGCCAACATCGCAGCAGGTGTCGCGAGTGACAAGGCGCACGGGCAGGTCACCACCAGCACCGCCACCGCCACCATCAGCGCATGCCCGGGATTGGTCGGCCACCAATACACGGCTGACAAAGCAGCCAGCACCAAGACGCCAATTAAAAAAGGTTTGGCAATGCGGTCCGCCAGCTGCGCCAAACGAGGTTTTTGCAGTGACGCGTTTTCCATCAAGGACACGATCTGCGAGAACTGCGTGCCCTCGCCCACTTGCAACACCCGGACGGTGACGATGCCGCTCAGGTTATGGCTGCCGGCTACCACGGCATCCCCCACGCCACGCGCTTGCGGACGCGACTCGCCCGTCAGCAAGGCCTCATCCGCCAAGGTCTGGCCTTGCAAAATCACGCCGTCCGCAGGAAAACTCTCGGAGGGTGACACACGAATCACATCACCCACCATCACGCGGCGTACGGCCACGCGCTCAAACGCGCCATTGGGCAGCTGACGCTCCACGCTGTCGGGCAAGCGGTTCATCAAAGCTTCCAGTGCACCTGCCGTGCGGTCGCGCACGCGCAGCTCTAGCCATCGCCCCGTGAGCAGGAAAAACACAAACATGGTGAGCGAGTCGTAATACACCTCGGCGCCAAAAATACCCTCAGGCTCAAAAGTGGCCACGGAGCTCAACAAGAAGGTGATCACCATGCCCAAAGCCACTGGCAAATCCATGCTCACGCGCTGTGCGCGAATGTCACGCAAGGCATTGCTGAAAAACGGGCCACACGAAAACAACACCACAGGCAGCGTCAGCACCCATGAAGCCCAACGCAGCAAAAACACCATGTCAGGCGTGATGTCGCCCTCTTTTGCCACATACGCGGGATAGGCATACATCATGACTTGCATCATGCAAAAGCCTGCCACCAGCCAACGCCACAAAGCACGACGCCCCTCTTCATGACGCGCTTGGCGCAAGCTGCTGTCGGCGGCAGGCAATGCGCTGTAGCCAGCTTGGGTGATGGCCGCCATCCATGCCGATGGCTTGACCTTCGCCTCAGACCACACCACTTTGGCGCGGTGCGTGGCGGCATTGACCTCGGCTGACTGCACACCAGGCACCGACATCAAAGCCTCCTCCACCGTGAAGGCGCAAGCGGCGCAGTGCATGCCTTGAATCACCACATGGGAGTCCCAACAGTCAGCTTGGCCTTGTTGCGTGGGTTTGTGTTGCTGGCTGAAACGCAACCACTCTTGGCGGTCGTCGAGCAGTTCAACCATCGATGTATCAGAATGCATAAGGGGTGTAGCCTAACGGCTTGGTCTAACCAGAACTTGACGTGTATCAACACGAGACAGACGACATGCGTTAAGCTTCGGTCGAAATCAACAAAAGGAGCAGTTAATGTACAAACGAATTTTGGTAGCCACAGATGGCTCTACTTTGTCCAAAAAAGCCATTTCAAGCGCCATCGAACTGGCTGCGTTGAGCGGCGCTGAACTCATTGCCGTCAAAGTCACACCACGTTACCCACAAAGCTACTTTGAAGGTTCGTTGCCTTTGACCGCGACTGAGGTTTCAAAAATTGAAAAGGGTTGGACTGACAACGCTCAAAAAGTGTTGGACGCTGTTGCCAAAACAGCCAAAGCCAAAGGTGTCACAGCCAAGACTGTCGTCGTCAAGTCTGACATTGTCTCTGACGCGCTGATTGCCGCGGCAAAGAAACACAAAGCCGACCTGATTGTGATGGCCTCACACGGTCGCCGTGGCATCAAGCGCTTGTTGTTGGGCAGCGAAACACAGCAAGTGTTGACGCACGCCAGCGTGCCCGTGTTGGTGCTGCGTTAATCACGCCTGCATGACTCACAAAAAAGCCGCTCTGTTGAGCGGCTTTTTCTTTGGTTTGAAAACCTAGGCTTTCGCGTCAAGCTGCAAGGCGTTGCTTGGCCACTTGGTACTCACGCTTCAAGCGTGCCACCAACTCCGCAGCAGGCACCACCGCCCTCACAGCGCCAATGCCTTGACCGCAACCCCAGATGTCTTTCCAAGCTTTTTGCGCGCCGCCACCAAAATTCATTTTGCTGGGGTCGCTTTCGGGCAGATGCTCGGGGTCCAGTCCTGCTTTGCGAATGGAGGGCGCCAAGTAATTGCCGTGCACGCCCGTGAACAAATTGCTCAACACGATGTCATCGGATGTGCCATCGACCACGGCTTGTTTGTAATCGTCCGCAGCCCGCGCCTCATCGGTCGCGATAAAGGCCGAACCAATGTAGGCAAAGTCGGCCCCCATCGCTTGCGCGGCTAGCACCGCACCGCCAGTGGCGATAGCACCGCTCAATGCCACTGGACCATCAAACCATTCGCGAATTTCTTGCACCAAGGCAAATGGGCTTTTCACGCCCGCATGGCCGCCAGCGCCGGCAGCCACCGCGATCAAACCATCCGCACCCTTTTCAATCGCCTTCTTGGCGAACTTGTTGTTGATGACATCGTGCAACACGATGCCACCATAGCTGTGCGCCGCTGCGTTGATGTCTTCACGCGCACCAAGCGACGTGATGATGATCGGCACCTTGTACTTCACGCACAGGGCCATATCGTGCTCTAAGCGGTCGTTGCTTTTGTGCACGATTTGGTTGATGGCAAACGGCGCAGCCGGTTGGTCTGGGTGCTCACGGTTGTGCGCCGCCAATGCCTCGGTGATTTCAATCAACCACTCTTCCAGCTGCTCAGCTGGACGGGCATTGAGCGCAGGCATGGAACCCACCACGCCCGCCTTGCATTGCGCGATCAACAGCTTGGGGTTGCTGATGATGAACAGCGGGGATGCGATGACTGGAAATTTGAGCGATTGCAACACGGGAGGTAAATGCGACATATCTGGCCCTTGAGAAAACTCAGGGCACATGAAGTGCCCTGATGATGGTTGTGAATTAAGCGAACCTAAAAAGTTAGAACGCGTCGAGTGCCAACTCAGTCACGCTGTCAGCGCCGTCCACGATGCTGTCGCGCAGGCCTGGCACTCTGGTCAGGATGTGGTCTGCATAGAAACGTGCGGTAGTGATTTTGGATTGCATGAACACCGCATCGGTGCCCTTGGCCAATTCGGCTTCAGCCACCAACAAAGCACGTGCCATTTGCCAACCAGCCACCAAGTTGCCCGTGAGCATGAGGTAAGGCACGCTGCCAGCAAACACGGCATTCGGACTAGCTTTGGCGCCCGCCACCACAAAGTCGACCACGTTCAAAAAGGCTTCGCGTGCGGCCTTTAAGCGTGCGGCCATTGCCTTGGCGTTGGCACTGCCGCTCTTGAGCAAGTCAGCTTCGGTGTTGGCGATTTGCGCGGCAATGCCTTTGGCTGTTTGGCCACCATCACGGCCTGTTTTGCGACCAATCAAGTCGTTGGCTTGAATGGCGGTGGTGCCTTCGTAAATCGTCAAAATTTTGGAATCACGGTAGTACTGCGCTGCACCCGTTTCTTCGATGAAGCCCATGCCCCCGTGCACTTGCACACCCAAGCTGGTGACCTCCAAACTCATCTCGGTGCTGAAGCCTTTGACCAAAGGCACCAAGAATTCGTAGAAGGCCAAGTTGTCTTTGCGCGTGTCGACATCTGGGTGGTGGTGCGATGCGTCATACGCCGCAGCAGCCACAGTGGCCATCGCGCGGCAACCTTCGGTGTAGGCACGCATGGTCATCAACATGCGGCGAACATCGGGGTGGTGAATGATGGGCGCACTGGTTTTCATGCTGCCGTCCACAGGGCGGCTTTGCACGCGGTCACGTGAGAAAGTCACGGCCTTTTGGTACGCACGCTCGGCAATGGAGATGCCTTGCACGCCCACAGCGTAACGCGCGGCGTTCATCATGATGAACATGTATTCAAGACCACGGTTTTCTTCGCCCACGAGGAAGCCAATCGCACCGCCGTGGTCGCCATACTGCAACACGGCTGTGGGGCTGGCTTTGATGCCCATCTTGTGCTCGATGCTCACGCAGTGCACATCGTTGCGTGCGCCCAGCGAGCCGTCTTTGTTGACCATGAATTTCGGCACCACAAACAAGCTGATGCCCTTCACACCTTCAGGCGCGCCTTGCACACGTGCCAACACCAAGTGAATGATGTTCTCGGCCATGTCGTGTTCACCGTAGGTGATGAAAATTTTGGTGCCAAACACTTTGTAGGTGCCGTCTGGCAAAGGTTCGGCGCGGGTGCGCACGGCCGCCAAGTCAGAGCCCGCTTGAGGCTCGGTCAAGTTCATCGTGCCAGTCCACTCACCCGAGATGAGTTTCTCAAGATAAGTGGCTTTCAACTCATCAGAGCCAGCCGTCAACAAAGCTTCAATCGCACCGTCAGTCAACATCGGGCACAGGGCAAAACTCATGTTGGCAGAGTTGAGCATTTCGCCACACGCAGCACCAATCGTTTTGGGCAAGCCTTGACCACCGAAGTCTGCGGGGTGTTGCAGGCTTTGCCAGCCGCCTTCGCAGTACTGTTGGTAGGCCTCTTTAAAGCCAGGCGTGGTGGTGACGTGGCCATCTTTGAAAAATGAGGGATTCTTATCGCCTTCCCAATTCAAAGGCACGAGCACGGACTCGTTCAACTTCGCGCATTCTTCGAGCACAGCTTGGGCGGTTTCCACGCCCATGTCTTCGAACGCAGGAATTTGGGCCACTTGTTCGAGGCCAGCCAAGTGTTCCATGTTGAACACCATGTCTTTGATGGGGGCGATATAGCTCATTTCTTATGTCTCCAAAATTCAATACAAAAAAGGCCCCCCGAAGAGTGCCTTTTCACAGAAGGTTTAAAGCGCTGCAACCAGCTCTGGCACCGCCACAAACAGGTCAGCCTCCAAGCCGAAGTCCGCCACCGAGAAGATTGGCGCCTCTGGGTCTTTGTTGATAGCCACGATGACCTTGCTGTCTTTCATACCGGCCAAGTGCTGAATCGCGCCGCTGATGCCGCAGGCCACATACAACTGTGGTGCGACGATCTTGCCGGTTTGACCCACTTGCAAATCGTTGGCCGCATAGCCTGCGTCCACCGCAGCGCGGCTCGCACCAATGGCAGCACCGAGCTTGTCGGCCAAGGGAATCATGACTTCGTCAAACTTCTCAGAGCTACCCAAAGCGCGACCACCGGAAACGATGATCTTGGCGGCGGTCAGTTCTGGGCGGTCGCTCTTGGTCACTTCACGGCCCACAAAGCTGCTCTTGCCAGAGTCTGTGGCTGCGGCTGCAGTTTCCACGGCAGCGGAACCACCTGTAGAAGCGGCTGCATCAAAGCCCGTGGTGCGCACAGTGATGACCTTCACAGCATCGCTGGATTGCACGGTGGCAATGGCGTTGCCTGCATAGATGGGGCGCTCAAACGTGTCGGGGCTGTCCACCTTGGTGATGTCGCTGATTTGGCCCACGTCCAGCTTGGCTGCAACGCGAGGAGCCACGTTCTTACCTGCCGCTGTCGCGGGGAACAAGATGTGGGTGTAGTTGCCAGCGATGGCGAGCACTTGCGCTGCCACGTTCTCGGCCAAACCGGCTTCCAACGTGGCGCCATCGGCATGAATGACTTTGCTCACGCCTGCGATTTGCGCAGCTGCGGCTGCGGCTGCACCGGCGTTGTGGCCTGCGACCAGCACATGCACGTCAGCGCCAATGGCAGCTGCGGCTGTGACGGTGTTCAAAGTAGCGCCTTTGATGGAGGCGTTGTCGTGTTCTGCAATAACGAGGGATGTCATGTGTATTTCTCCTGCGTTTCTAAATTAAATGACCTTGGCCACGTTCTTGAGTTTGTCCACCAAAGTGGCCACATCCGGCACCTTGATGCCCGCGCTGCGCTTGGCAGGCTCGACCACTTTGAGGGTCTTGATGCGAGGAGCCACGTTCACACCGAGATCTTCTGGCTTGAACACATCGAGTTGCTTCTTCTTGGCCTTCATGATGTTGGGCAAGGTCACATAGCGTGGCTCGTTCAAACGCAAGTCAGTCGTGATGACGGCTGGCAGGCTGATAGAGAGGGTTTCCAAACCACCATCCACTTCGCGGGTCACGCTGGCTTTGTCGCCCGCCACTTCCACTTTGGAAGCGAAGGTGGCCTGAGGCATATCTGCCAACGCCGCCAACATTTGACCCGTTTGGTTGCAATCGTCGTCAATCGCTTGTTTGCCCAAGATCACCAAGCCAGGTTGCTCTTTGTCCACCAAGGCTTTGAGCAGTTTGGCCACGGCCAAAGGTTGCAGCTCTTCAGCGGTCTCCACCAAGATGCCACGGTCAGCGCCAATGGCCATCGCGGTGCGCAAGGTTTCTTGGCATTGGGTCACGCCACAAGACACGGCGATGACTTCGGTGACCACGCCCTTTTCTTTGAGGCGCACGGCTTCTTCCACCGCGATCTCATCGAACGGGTTCATGCTCATCTTGACGTTCGCAATGTCAACGCCCGAGTTGTCCGATTTCACGCGGACCTTGACGTTGTAGTCCACCACGCGTTTGACAGCGACCAAAACTTTCATGGCAAAAGCTCCAATTTTTAGAATTAAACAGATTGACGTTTACGTAAACGTAAGATTGTAGAGATCAAAGTCGTCATTTTATCGAACGACCGTGCTTTTCTAGGGAAGTCCCTAGGAAAAACTTAGGCTGGATGGCGCAACACCACCTCTTGCGGCGAATGCACCAGCACCACGCCAGCCGCGCGCAGAGCACTCAGCGCTGCGATGTTGACACGCGAACGCGTCAGCGATTGGCCATTGACAGGGTCTTCCATCCAAAAGTTGAGGTTGAATCGTAAACCTTGGGGAGCCACCTCGCCCAAGAGGGCCTGAGGTGCGGGGTCGGACAACACCCACTCTGCGCTCAGTGCCGCTTGAACCAAGACATCTTGCACACGCAGCACATCGCTCTCCAAGCCGACCCAAAAGGTACAGGTCTGTAACAAGTGACGGCTCTCCAACGACAGGTTTTCAACCCGTTGTGTGAGCAACAACTCATTGGGCACCACCGATTCACTGCCGTTGCTGGCACGCACCAAGGTGTAGCGGGTTTTGATGTCGGTCACGCGGCCTTCAAAACCATCCACGCGCACAAAATCGCCAATGCGCAGCGAGCGCTCCAGCAAGATGACAAAACCACTCACATAGTTGGCCGCCAGTTTCTGCAAGCCAAAACCAATCCCCACACCCAAAGCGCCGCCCAGCACCGACAACGCCGTCAAATCGAAGCCCAAGGATGACAAGGCAAACAAGGTGCCAATCACCAACAGCAGCACGCGCAAGGCGTTCGCGGCGACTTTACGCATGGACAAGTCTTCAAACGCGCGGTTGAGCACGCGTTGCTCCAGCGTCGCCGACAACCAAAGCGCCAGCACCAACACAAAACCAGAGGTGAACACCACTTCAAACACATGCGTCACGCTGATGCGGGTTTTGCCCAGCATGAACTCCAAGCCATCGAGCTCTTGCATCATGGGGCCCCACAAACCCGTGAACCACAGCACGGCCAAACCCCACGCCACCCAAGACACCACTTGCTCCAAGATGCGAGCACCCCGCGACGTTGGGAACACCGCCGCCAACACACGTGCAATCAAGCGAATCAGCACGAGGGACACCAACACCGGCAAGGCCAGCTTGAGCAGGGGCACACGTTGGAATTTGATCAACACCAGCTTCAAGCCATAGGTCAACACCAAGGCCAGCATCGGCAACAACACACCATCCATCAGGCGGCGGCCAAACAAAATTGAGCCACGTGCGGTGTGATGCCGACCCAACGCCCAGCTCAAGCCCCAAGCCAAAGCTAAGCACAGCGCCAACCCTGCGAGCTCTAGCGCAATCGCTGGACTTTGCAAGTCCAGCAACCATTCTTGTAATTCGTTCATCCGTTAAATATCCGCCAATACGCGCAAATGCGCTTCAACGCTGCGACTCAGCGCGCTCAGATCGTAGCCGCCCTCCAGACAAGACACGATGCGGCCTTGCGCATGACGTGCAGCGATCTCGCGCAAGCGATACGTGATCCAGCTGTAGTCTTGTTCGGTCAAGCCCATTTGACCCATGTCATCTTCACGGTGCGCATCAAAACCAGCGCTGATGAAAATCATCTCGGGCTTGAACGCTTCTAAGCGTGGCACCCAATGCATTTCAATCAACTCACGCACCTCCATGCCCTTGGTGTAGGCTGGCACAGGAATGTTCACCATATTGGCGGCAGGATGCTCAGTGCCACTGTGTGGGTAAAACGGATGCTGGAAAAAGCTAACCATCAACACACGGTCATCGCCGCTCAAGATGTCTTCGGTGCCATTGCCGTGGTGCACATCAAAATCCACCACCGCCACACGCTTCAACCCGTGACGCTCTAAAGCGTATTTGGCCGCAATTGCCACATTGTTGAAAAAGCAAAAGCCACCCGCTTTGTTGCGCGAGGCGTGGTGACCCGGTGGCCGAATGGCGCAAAACGCATTGCTCAACTCACCTGCAATCACCGCATCGGTGGCGGCCACCGCAGCGCCCGCCGAAGCCAAGGCGGCTCTCCACGTGTAGCTGTTGATGTTGGTGTCTGAATCCAAGTGACCATAAGCAGGACCGCCCGCAGCCATGTCTTCGATCAACTGGTCTGACAAACCGCGCAACGACGCGATGTACATGCGGTCGTGCGCCAGCTCAATATCGGCCAAAGGCGCCTCGGGCGCTTCCATGGGCGTCAGCCCGTGGTCCACGCCGCTGATGAGCAAGCGGTCTTGGATCGCGCTGAGCCGTTCTGGGCATTCAGGATGCCCCTCACCCATCTCATGCTTCATGCAAATGGGGTGCGTGTAATAGCCTGTTTTACTCATCTCGTCTGCCTCGGTTCTTCTTCAAGTCAGCTTACCATGTAGACCTTGCTTTTTCCTTTGCAAACACCGCGTGAAACCCCATACATCCCCGCTTTATATGGCTTTGCAGCCGAGCCTTGCGTTACGTCAAATCACACTCGCCTTGTTGTTACTGTTGGCGGCACTGATGGGCGAAGCCTCTGCCAAATCGCATACAAAAGCACGCAAACCGGTTTCACGCCAAGCGCCCACCCACGGACCGGTGTACGGAAAAACCACCGAGGCCATCGCACTGGCCGATGAACTGGCTCAACAGCACAAGCTGCCCAAAACTTGGGTGCGTGACCAAATCAGCAAAGCACAGTTTTTAAAAGGCGTGCCCAAGATGGTGTTGCCACCCACCGTGCCCACGGCCAAAAATTGGCGCGCCTACCGCGAACGCTTCATTGAAAACCGCCGCATCGACGCGGGCACACAGTTTTGGCAAACCTACCAAAGCGCCCTCACCCGTGCGGAGCAAACCTATGGCGTGCCTGCCGAAATGATTGTGGGCATCATCGGTGTGGAAACGTTTTACGGCCAAAACATGGGCAACTACCGCGTGCTCGATGCCCTGACCACGCTCACCCTCAACTTCCCCACCTCACACCCACGCGCGGCTGAACGCCAAGCGTTTTTCAAAGCAGAGCTGGGGCACTTCTTGGCTCAAGCGCACAGCCAAGGTGATGCAGGCACGACCGGTAGCTTTGCCGGCGCTATGGGCTGGCCCCAGTTCATGCCATCCAGTGTGACCAAGTTTGCGGTGGACTTTGATGGTGACGGCCGCATCGACTTGCGCAACAGTCCCGTGGACGCGATTGGCTCGGTGGCCAACTACTTCAAGGCCTTTGGTTGGCAAACCGGCATGCCCACGCACTACCCCGTGAGCTTTGATGAAGCCCGTTTGGACAAGCCCACCTTGCTCGCCCCCGACATCTTGCCCTCGTTCAGCGTGAGCAACTTCACTGCCAAAGGCGCGGTGCTGGACGAACAGGCACAAAAGCACAACGGCTCATTGGCTTTGGTCGAGTTGTTCAATGGCGATGAGGCCCCCAGCTACGTGGCGGGCACCGATAACTTTTATGTGGTCACCCGTTACAACTGGAGCAGCTACTACGCGCTGGCGGTGATTGAGCTGGGCGAAGCGGTCAAAGCGAATCGTGCGTTGACGGCCATGCAGTCCAGCGCGCGTTAATGACAAGGAGACGCCATGTACGAGTCAAGGAAGCATCCGCCGTTACCTTTGAAACGTTTTATACAACGCCTGATCACTCATTTTTTTGCTGCAATGACACTTTTAGGAGGGTCATTGATCGTAGGCATGTACGGATACGAACGCCTTGAACAACTGTCTTGGCGCGATGCGTTCTTAAACTCCGCGATGCTTTTAGGTGGAATGGGGCCTGTCAATACACCCACAACAGATGCAGGCAAGATATTCGCTGGCGTGTATGCGCTGTATGCCGGCTTGTTTTTTTTGGTGACAGCTGGAATTATGTTCACACCTGTTTTGCACCGAATCATGCATACATTTCATTGGAATGATGAGTCGTCAAGCAGTGACTGATACGGGTCGAACGCCCGCTGACGCTCAGTCTTTAGGCAGGCTAGGCTTGTCATGGACTTCACGCACCACGGCGTCCTCCACCACATCGACTTTGGGGTCCCATTGCTGAGCGTGTCCATGCGCTTCATGCCATTGCCCATCGCTGGTGCGAGACCAACTGGACCAGCTTGAACGCTGCCCCGTCTGCATCCCTTTGCGCATGGCTTGGATTTGTTGCCACATCATCAGCACCTGTGGCTTTTGGCCTGTGGCCAACCAACGCAGACAAGCAAACACCACATACAAGGCGAGCCAACACAACACACCGATGGCAAACAAAATGGCGAAAGCCATGCCAATCAGCGCGAATATCAAACGGGTGAAAAATTTCATCGCTTGATATTACTCGTGCGCACCTTGCACCAGTGCCCACTGCACATGCTCACGCACCACCTCGCTGGTGTGGGTGAGGTGAGCTCGTAGCGCTTGACGCAAAGCCACATCGTCCGCCTGCCGCAGCGCATTGCCCGCAGCCACAGCTAAGTTACGCAGCCAGCGCACATGGCCAATGCGGCGAATGGGGCTGCCTTCGGTGTAACGCAAAAACTCTTCCTCTGTCCACGCCAACAGTCGCGCCATGCCCTGCCCCACCAAACCCACTCGCACATCGAAGTCGGGCAAGCTCGAGCTTTGAGCAAACTTGTTCCAAGGGCAAATCAGCTGGCAGTCGTCGCAGCCGTAGATGTGGTTGCCCATCAAGGGGCGCAGGGCTTCGTCGATGGCGCCGTCGTGCTCAATCGTCAAATACGAAATGCAGCGGCGCGCATCCACCAAGCCTTCGGCCACGATGGCCTGTGTGGGGCACACACCCATGCAAGCGGTGCATTGGCCACAGTGCGCGCTGGTGGGCTCGGACGCGGGCAAGGCAACATTCAAAAAAATCTCGCCCAAGAAAAACATCGAGCCGACTTCGCGGTTCAGCACCAAGCTGTGTTTGCCGCGCCAACCTTGGCCGCTGCGTGTGGCCAGCTCAGCTTCCAACACAGGAGCCGAATCGGTGAAGGCGCGGTATTCAAAACCATGGGGCTTCAGTGTGTCCGCTAACAAAGCATCAATTTGCTGGGCCAGTGTGTCGAGCCGGTTGCGCAAGACCTTGTGATAGTCGCGCCCTCTGGCGTAGACCGACACCACGGCCTCAGCAGGGTTACGCAAGCGTTGCCACTCGGCGTCTTGCCAGCCCTCGGCGGTGTCGCGCGGCAGGTAGTTCATACGGGCGGTCAGCACACTCAAAGTGCCCGGCACCAGCTCGGCGGGACGCGCGCGCTTCATGCCATGACGGGCCATATAGTCCATGCTGCCGTGGAAGTTTTGGGCCAGCCAATTTTGCAAATGCGGCTCGACGGAAGACAAATCCAAAGGGGCCACCGCAATTTGCGAAAATCCCAGTGATTGCCCTAGAGCCTGAATTTGCGTGAGCAACAATTTGTAATCGATTGACAACGGACACCTTTGACTATTTCGCCCATTGTAAAAACTCTGGTCTGGCCCGATGAAGCCGCCACCGCTGCGTTTGCCACGCAGCTGGCCGCCGCATTGACACGCGCCAACCTGAATGCGTGCATCGCCTTGCATGGCGATTTGGGCGCGGGCAAAACCACCTTTGTACGCCACCTGTTGCACGCCTTGGGTGTTGAGGGCCGCATCAAAAGCCCCACCTATGCCGTGGTCGAGCCCTACACCGTAGCGGCGGGCGAGGTGTGGCACTTTGACTTCTACCGTTTCAGCGACCCACGCGAGTGGGAAGACGCCGGCTTTCGTGACATCTTCGCCAGCGCTGGCCTGAAGCTGTGCGAATGGCCGCAAAACGCCGCAGGTGTGATGCCCACACCAGACCTTGAACTCGACATCCAAGTGGACGACTCCGAGCAACGCCAAGTGCGTATCACAGCCCTCACCCAGCGCGGGCAGGAGCTGCTGGCATGACGCAACACAAAGGCATTCAGCGTCGCAGCCTCTTGCAAGGCGGCTCGCTCGCGTTGTTGTTGGGCAGTGCCGACATTGCGTGGGGTGCCAGCATCGTCGCCGTGCGCGTGTGGCCTGCTGCGGCCTACACACGCGTGACGATTGAAAGCGACACAGCGCTCAAAACCGTGCCCATTTTTGTGGCCAACCCACCGCGCTTGGCAGTGGACATTGAAGGCATCGAGCTCAACCCTGCCCTCAAAGAACTGGTGGGCAAAGTGCGCTCGGACGACCCGTACATCACGGGTGTGCGCGTGGGCCAATACGCCAACAAAACCGTGCGCTTGGTGTTGGACTTGCGCCAGATGGTGAAGCCGCAGGTGTTCAACTTGCAACCCGTGAAAACCGGCAACACACACTACCAACACCGCTTGGTGCTGGACCTCTACCCGTCTGAAGTGGCCGACCCGCTGGAAGCTTTGATTGTCGACAAGCTCAAAGGTGGCACAGCCTTCAATGCACCGTCGATGACGGCCACACCCACACCCTCTGCGTCTAAATTGGGCACACGTGCCGACCCTGTGGGCGATTTGATGGCGAATCCAAATCGCCCCACCGAACCACCGGCGCCTGCGGCATCCACAGCGTCTGCGCCCATCACCACCGCTGCATCGGTCAACCAACAACAAGACGGCGAACGCTTCATCATCGTGGCCCTTGACCCCGGCCACGGCGGGGAAGACCCCGGCGCATCAGGCCCCAGCGGCACACGCGAAAAAGATGTGGTGCTGAAAATTGCGCACCGCTTGCGCGACCGCATCAACAACACCGTCATCAAAACAAAACACGGCAACTTGCCCATGCGGGCCTACCTCACACGCGATGCCGATTACTTTGTACCGCTGCAACAGCGCGTAGAAAAAGCCCGCCGCGTGCAGGCCGATTTGTTCATCAGCATCCATGCGGACGCCTTTCAAACGCCTGACGCCAAAGGTGCCAGCGTGTTTGCCCTGAGCGATGGCGCAGCATCGAGTGCTGCCGCGAAATGGATGGCCAAACAAGAAAACCGAGCCGACTTGATTGGTGGCTTGAACATCAAAAGCCAAGATGCCGCCGTGCAACGCGCCCTGCTCGACATGAGCACCACCGCGCAAATCAAAGACAGTCTCAAACTCGGCAGCGCGATGCTGGGGCAAATCAAAAACATTGGCAAACTGCACAAAGGCCGCGTGGAGCAAGCGGGCTTTGCCGTGTTGAAAGCGCCCGACATTCCCAGCGTGTTGGTGGAAACTGCCTTCATCAGCAACCCCGAAGAAGAGCGCCGTTTGGTCAGCCCTCAATACCAAAACGACTTGGCCGATGCGCTGATGAAAGGCATTGAACGCTACTTCTCACGCAATCCACCGCTGGCCAAAGCCCGCAACACCTAAAGCCATGACCGACACACCCGCACAACCCAAAAACCCGCTGCACGGCATGACGTTAGAAAAAATCGTCACCGAGCTGGCCGACTATTACGGCTGGGAAGGCTTGGGCGATCGCATCAACATCCGCTGCTTCACGCACGACCCAAGCGTGGGATCAAGCCTGAAGTTTTTGCGCAAAACGCCTTGGGCGCGCGAGAAGGTAGAGAGCTTGTATTTGTTCATGCTGCGCGACATGCGCCGCGCTGAACGTGGGTTTTGACGCTGTTTAATCAGCGTTGACGTGTGCGGTGCGTGAGGCTTTCCAAGAGCCATAAATGGCCAAGGCACCGGGAATAAAAATCATCGCCCAGATGATTTTGTCCAAATGGGTTTTGACCCACGGGATGTTGCCAAAGAAGTAACCCGCGGTCACGATGCCGCCCACCCACAACGCACCGCCGGTGACGTCAAAGAAGGTGAACTTGCGACGCGTCATCTGTGCCACCCCCGCCACAAATGGTGCAAAGGTGCGCACAAAAGGCATGAAGCGTGCAGCAATTAGCGTCACGCCGCCATAGCGCTCGTAAAACGCATGGGCTTGGTCAAAGGCGCGGCGGTTGAAAAACTTAGAGTCTTCCCACGCAAACACCTTCGGCCCAAAGAAGCGCCCAATGGTGTAGTTGGTTTGGTTGCCCGCCACCGCCGCCGTGAGCAGCAAGGCCACGGACAAACCGTAGTCCATCAAGCCTACGCCGCACATGGCGCCCACCACAAACAGCAACGAATCGCCGGGCAAGAACGGCATAACCACCAAGCCGGTCTCCACAAAAATGATGAGAAACAGCAAGGCATAGACCCAAGTACCGTTGCTCGTCACAAAGGCCTCTAAATGGCGGTCCACGTGGAGAATGAAGTCAATCAAGAAGGTAATAAGTTCCATGGGCTGCATTATCCCTGCCTCTAAAATGAGGCTGTGCACCCTGCGACCCAACCCCCACGCGCCATCCGCGAACTCCCCGATGAACTGATCAGCCAAATCGCCGCTGGCGAGGTGGTCGAACGCCCGGCCTCTGTCGTGCGCGAACTGGTGGACAACGCGCTAGATGCGGGGGCGACTCACATCACCCTGCGCTTGCTCGCCGGTGGTGTGCGCCTGATCAGTGTGGAAGACAACGGCGTGGGCATTTCTTCTTCGGAATTGCCAGTCGCGTTGAAGCGCCACGCCACCAGCAAAATCACCAGCCTGACCGAGCTTGAATCGGTGGGCACCATGGGTTTTCGCGGCGAAGCGTTGGCCGCAATTCAATCGGTGTCAGAGCTGTCGGTGCTGTCACGCACGGCAAGCCAAGACAGTGCCATGCTGCTCGATGGTCGCAGCGGCGAGTTGCAACCCGCCGCCCGCGCCCAAGGCACCACGGTGGAAGTCAAAGAGCTGTTTTACAGCACACCCGCACGCCGCAAGTTTTTAAAGACCGACAACACCGAGCTGGCCCACTGCGTGGAAGCTGTGCGCCGCCACGCCCTCACCCGACCCGAAGTGGGATTTGCCATTTGGCACGAAGGCAAGTTGGTCGAGCAATGGCGCGCACAAACCATTGACGCAGCGTCAGGCGAAGACCTGAACGTGCAGTACCAGCGTGCCCTCGACCGCCGCTTGGCCGATGTGTTGGGTGACGACTTTCTACAAAACTCCGTGGCTGTGCATTACCAATCGGGCAACGTGACGGTGGTGGGTCGTGCTGGCATTCCAGACGCCGCCCGCTCACGCGCCGACCACCAGTTTGCGTATGTGAATGGCCGCTATGTGCGCGACAAAGTCATCACCCACGCCGCACGCAGCGCGTATGAAGATGTGCTGCACGGCCACCGCCAACCCATCTATGCGCTGTATGTGGAGATTGACCCCACGCGTGTGGACGTCAACGTGCACCCCACCAAGATTGAAGTGCGTTTCCGTGATGGCCGTGAGGTGCACCAAGCCGTGCGCCACGCGGTAGAAAACGCCTTGGCTGTGCCACGCGCCAACATGCTCATGGCCAATGCATTGCAAAACCATGAGTTGCCGATGGCGGGCACTTTTGGCACGAGTGGCGCTGTTGGCGGCGCATCGGCTTCGGGTGTTGCGGCATCCCCCACTTGGCCCAACGCCAACTGGCAACAAGCGCCCATGCCTTTGGCTGGCACCCGTGTCGCAGATGTGGGTGCTCTGTGGCAATCCACACCACGCACAGCGCTTCCTGCTGAAGAACAAGGTGCACAAAGTTTTGCGCCCAGCGCTTTCAGCGCGGCCAACACGCCGGCCCCCTCACTGCAAGACGCAGCGCCAGAAACTTGGCCTTTGGGTAAAGCCATCGCACAGCTGCATGGCGTCTACATCTTGGCCGAGAACGCGCAAGGCTTGGTGTTGGTCGATATGCACGCGGCGCACGAGCGCATCGTGTACGAACAGCTCAAAACACAAATTGATGCGCAGCGCATCAGCAGCCAACCGCTGTTGATTCCCGCCACCTTCCCCGCCACCGCACAAGAAGTGGCCACTGCCGAAGCTTGTGCAGAAGCATTGCAAGAACTCGGTTTAGAAATCTCCACGCTGTCGAGCAAAACACTCGCGGTGCGTGCCGTGCCCAGCACCTTGGCGCAGGGCGATGCAGTGGCCTTGGCACGCAGTGTGTTGGCCGAGTTGAGCCAACACGATGCCAGCACCGTGGTGCAACGCGCGCGCAACGAACTGCTGGCCACCATGGCTTGCCACGGCGCAGTGCGTGCCAACCGCAAACTCACGGTGGATGAGATGAATGGTTTGCTGCGCCAGATGGAAGTGACCGAGCGCTCGGACCAATGCAACCATGGCCGCCCCACATGGCGACAGCTGACCATGCGTGAACTCGACGCGCTGTTTTTGCGCGGTCGTTGATGTCACCCACACTCATCATTGTGTTGCTGTCGATGCTCATGGGCATCCAGCCCGTGGCCACCGATTTGTATTTGCCTGCCCTGCCCGCCATCAAGGCAGAGTTTGGGGCCGAGCTGTCGCAGGTTCAGCTCACGCTCAGCGCTTTGCTCTTGGCTTTTGGCACCTCGCAGTTGGTGTGGGGCCCGCTGTCCGACCGCTTTGGCCGCCGCCTGATTTTGCTGTGGGGCTTGGGTACGTTCACACTCGCAGGCTTGGGCTGCGTAATGGCCAGCAGCATGCTTGAATTGATCGTGTGGCGCGCCTTGCAAGGCGCCGCCATGGGTGCGGTGGTGATGTGTGCACGCGCCATCGTGCGCGACCTGTACACCCCCGAAACCGGCGCACGTGTGATGTCCAAGGCCTTCACGGGCTTAGGCATGTTGGCCTGCACCAGCGCCCCCTTGGGTGGCTTGCTGACAGACCTGTGGAACTGGCACGTTGCCTTGGGCTTGGTGATGGGGTTTGGTGCGATCAGTTGGGTCTTGGTGGCCTTGACCTTCAAAGAAACGGTGCACCGTAAAAACCCACATGCCTTGCGCTTGAAGGTGCTGACAAAAACGTGGCGAGACATCCTGCGCCACCCCACGTTTGTGGCGTTCACCTGTGTGTCGATTGCGTCTTACGGTGGCCTCTTCACCTTCTTGGCCTCGTCTTCGTTTGTCTTCATTGACCTGTTAGGTTTGGCACGCTGGCAATACAGTGTGTTGTTGTTTTCAATGGCCTTCACTTACATCTTGGGCACGCTGTTGTGCCGACGGCTGTTGGTGCGTTTTGGTGTGTCACGCACGGTCGCGATTGGCGGGGCTTTTAGCTTGGTCGGGGGCTGCTGGATGGCGCTCAATGCGTGGTTGGGTTGGCAGAGCGTGGTGGGTTTGATGGGGCCGTTTTATTTGTTCATCTTGGCGCATGGCATTCACCAGCCATGTGGTCAAAGCGGTGCCGTCGGGCCCTTTCCCAAAGCGGCGGGTGCTGCATCGGCCCTCGGTGGTTTCTTGATGATGGTGGCGGCCTTCGCCACAGGCCTGTGGCTAGGCGCGGTGAAAGACGGCTCAGCCATGCCCATGACACAAAGCATTGCGTTTTGGTCGGTGCTGACCGCCCTGTCGGCTTGGTTGTTGGTGCTGCGACGTGGAGGCCCGCGTGTTTAACGTAGACGCCATCGCCCTCGTGGGCCCGACGGCCAGCGGCAAAACGGCGGCAGCTTTGGCCATTGCAAAACAGTGGCCCGTTGAAATCATCAGCATTGATTCGGCCTTGGTGTATCGCGGCATGGACATCGGCACAGCCAAGCCCAATGCCGAAGAGTTGGCCCAAGTGCCCCACCACCTGATTGACATTCGCGACCCTCTGCACGCCTACAGCGCGGCTGAATTTGCGCGTGACGCCACCGTCTTGATGGCTGACATTCGCGCACGCGGCAAGCTGCCTTTGCTGGTAGGCGGCACCATGCTCTACCTCAAAGCCTTGCGCGATGGCATTGACGACTTGCCCACCGCCCAGCCCGAACTGCGTGCCGAGATTGAGCAACAAGCCCTCGCCAAAGGTTGGCCTGCCATGCATGCCGAATTGGCCAAGGTCGATGCCATCACGGCTGCACGCTTGGCGCCTAACGATGCGCAGCGAATCTCACGCGCGCTTGAGGTGTGGCGCGTGAGCAGCAAAGCCTTGTCGCAGTGGTTTGCGGAAGGTGAAGCCACACGTGCCGCGCAACCGCCATTGAACATGCCGCTTTTGTCATTAGAGCCGGTTGACCGTGCTTGGTTGCATGCGCGCATCGCGCAGCGCTTTGACCTGATGTTGGCTGGCGGCTTCTTGGCCGAGGTGCAAGCCCTGCGTGCGCGGGGTGATCTGCACATTGATTTGCCCAGCATTCGTTGCGTGGGCTACCGCCAAGCGTGGGAGTTGCTCGATGTAGCAGAGGCAACAGGCGCGCCCCCTGAAAGCATCTTGCCGCAGTTGCATGAGCTGGGTGTGGCTGCGACGCGCCAGTTGGCCAAACGCCAACTCACGTGGCTGCGCGGCATGGATGAGCGCATCGTCATCCCGTGTGATGCGCACGATGCTTTGGCGCAAACACTGACCGCTGTGCAGCGTTTTACTGCAACGGCTCTTTGAGCGCGTCGGGCAGTGGCAAGGGCATGACCGCAATGCCCTCGTCCATGAGTTCTTCTGTTTCTTCGGGTGTGGCATGGCCGCGAATGTTGCGCGCCTCGGTTTCGCCGTAGTGCATCTTGCGGGCTTCTTCGGGAAAGCTGCCGCCCACGTCTTCGGTGTTGGCCACCACATGGCGCACCATCTTCATCAAGGCGGCTTGTAGCTGCGCAGGCTCTAAGTTGGCCACGTCTTGCAAGCGGGGCAATTCGGGTACAGCGCTGGCAGAGGGGGTCTTGGGTTTGGTCTCGGTCGCGTTCAGGTTCAAGCGCGGTGCGCTGAGCTTTTTGCTCACGCTGACATCGCCGCACATCGGACACGTGAGCAAACCACGTGTGAGCTGGCTTTGGAAATCGTCTTCAGAACCAAACCAGCCTTCAAACACATGGTGCTGGGCGCATTGAAGGTCTAACACTTTCATGGCTCAATTATCCCGCAGCAGTTCTTCACACACGTTGCCACTGCAAGGGCCATGCACCGCTGAGGTGGTTTTGCAACCAGAGCAAACCTGTGAGGGTTTTGGCATCCGTCAGCTGGCCATCGCGTGACCATGCCAGCAGCTCGTCCATGCTGGCATCAAACACATCGAGAAACTCGCCCTCGTCCAACTGGCGTTCGCCTTGAGTCAGACCGCGGGCAAACCAAATGTCGATGAACTCGGTGGAATAGCTGATGACGGGATGCAGCACACCCGCATGGGCCCACTCGATGGCGCGGTAGCCGGTTTCTTCCAGCAACTCACGTTGAGCACACACCAAGCGGTCTTCGCCTGGATCGAGCTTGCCCGCAGGGAACTCAATCATCACTTGTTGCACGGGGTAGCGGTATTGGCGCTCCATCACCAAGCGGCCATCGTCACGCAGGGCAATGATCATCACCGCACCGGGGTGAATCACAAACTCACGCGTGGCTGTGTCGCCGCTGGGCAAACGCACGGTGTCGCGAAAGGCATGCAAGAAGTGACCTTTGAGCAACTCGACGTGGTCGAGCGTGTGTTCGACCAAGTGGCTATCAGGGGTGGTGGTGTTTTGATTCATCATGAAAAAAGCCAGCTCGAAAGCTGGCTTAGTAAAGGTCGCAAGGGCTTAGGTACCCAGCGTGGTGACGATGGCTTTGGCACACAAGGCCATCAAACCACCGGGCAAGATACCCAAAATCAAGATCAAGGCGCCGTTGAGGCTCAAGACCACGCGCACATCAGCACCAGCAGACACAGTCGTGGCTGTGATGGGGGCATCAAAGTACATGACCTTGACGATACGCAAGTAGTAGAACGCGCCAATCAGCGACATCATCACGGCAAACACAGCCAAGACAATCGCACCGGCTTGGCCTGAAGCGATCAAGGCTTGCAACACCGACAGCTTGGCGTAGAAGCCAACCAGGGGTGGCACGCCAGCCAACGAGAACATACAAGCGGCCATGACACCTGCGTACAGGGGGCTGCGTTGGTTCAAGCCAGCGAGGTCAGCGATTTCTTCGCTCTCAAAGCCTTCACGGGCCAACAACAAGATGATGCCGAAGGTCGCCAAGGTGGTCAGCACATAGGTGATGACGTAGAACATGGATGAGCTGTAGGCGTTGGCAGCGGCAGCGGTATTGCCATTGACCACACCGGAGAGCAAACCGATCAACACAAAACCCATTTGGGCAATGGTCGAGAACGCCAACATGCGCTTGAGGTTGGTCTGTGCCACAGCAGCCAAGTTACCGATCAGCAAGGATGCGATGGCCAAAACCATCAACATTTGCTGCCAGTCCACGGCCAAGGGCAACAAGCCCTCCACCAACAAACGGATGGTCATGGCAAAGGCTGCCAACTTAGGCGCGCCACCAATCATCAATGTGATGGCTGTGGGTGCACCTTGGTAGACGTCAGGAATCCACATGTGGAAAGGCACGACGCCAAATTTGAATGCCAAGCCGCAGACCACGAAGACCAAGCCCAACACCAACACTTGGTGCTTGATTTGGCCCGAAGCCACAGCCTTGAACACGGTACTGATGTCGAGCGAGCCTGTGGCGCCGTACAACATGGACAAGCCATAGAGCAAGAAGCCGCTGGCCATCGCACCCAACACAAAGTATTTCATCGCAGCTTCGCTGGCCACAGCGCTATCGCGGCGCAAGGCCACCAAAGCGTAGCTGGACAAAGTCAGCAATTCCAAGCCGAGGTACAACACGAGGAAGTTGTTGCCCGAGATCATGACGAACATGCCCAACAAAGCAAACAAACCCAAGGTGAACAACTCGCCACCGCGCAACATGTCGCGCTCAGCAGCATAAGGACGGCCATAGACCAACGTGACCATCACAGCCAACGCGGCAAAGCACTTGAGCCAGCTGCCCATGGCGTCAGAGACCACCATGTTGCCAAAGCTATAAACCGTTTGGCCTTGTGTGGCAGCAACGGCTTCCATGTACGCGACCACACCAATGGTGAGCAGCGACAAAACATAAGTGGTGGTGCGACGTGGGCACTTGACGAACAAGTCCACCATCGCAATGACGATAGCCATGACAGCCAACAGCATTTCGGGATAAACCGCAGCGATGCTCAGTTTTTCAAACATTTTTCAATCCCTCTTTATTGGGGCAACTTGGAGATGGCCACGTGCTTGAGCAAGTCAGCCACGGACACATCCATCACATCGGTGAATGGCTTGGGGAAGATACCCATGGCCAACACAGCGATTGCCAACAAGGCCAGCATCAAGAACTCACGGCTGTTGATGTCGGTCAATTCTTTGACGTGGTCATTGCCCACAGGGCCCAGATACACGCGCTTGATCATCCACAAGGTGTAAGCCGCGCCGAAGATCAAAGCTGAGGCAGCAGCAAAGCCCACCCAAAAGTTGTACTTGATGGCACCCAAGATGACCATCCACTCGCCTACGAAACCTGCTGTACCAGGCAAGCCGCAGTTGGCCATACCGAACAACAAAGCAAAGGCAGCAAACTTAGGCATGGTGTTGACCACACCACCGTAAGCAGCGATTTCACGTGAATGCACGCGGTCGTACAACACACCGATCGACAAGAACATGGCGGCAGACACAAAACCGTGAGCAATCATTTGCACCACTGCGCCAGACACACCAATGTCGTTGAAGATGAAGAAACCCAAGGTCACGAAGCCCATGTGCGCAACCGATGAGTAAGCCACCAGCTTTTTCATGTCTTCTTGCACCATGGCAACCAAGCCCACGTAGACCACAGCCACAAGGGACAAAGCAATCATGAGCCAAGCGTATTCGTGTGCGGCATCAGGCGCGATGGGCATCGAGAAGCGCAAGAAGCCATAAGCACCGAGCTTCAACATGATCGCGGCCAGCACTGCAGAACCACCGGTAGGCGCTTCCACGTGCACGTCTGGCAACCAGGTGTGCACAGGCCACATCGGCACCTTCACCGCAAACGCAGCGAAGAAGGCAAAGAACAACAAGGTTTGTGCAGACATTGGCAATGGCAGTTTGTGCCATGTAGCCAAGTCAAAGCTGCCACCCGATTGGGTGTACAGATAGATCAAGGCGATCAACATCAACAACGAACCCAGCAACGTGTACAAGAAGAACTTGAACGCGGCGTAGATTTTGTTAGGACCACCCCAGACACCGATGATCAAGTACATCGGAATCAGCGTGGCTTCAAAGAACACGTAGAACAGCATGCCGTCGACCGCGCTGAACACGCCAATCATCAAGCCACTCAAGATCAAGAACGCGCCCATGTATTGGTTGACGCGCTCGGTGATCACTTCCCAACCGGCGATCACAACGATCACGGTGATGAAAGCGGTCAACAACACGAACCACAAAGACAAGCCGTCCACACCAAGGTGGTAGAACACATTGAAGCGCTCGATCCACATCGACTTTTCAACAAATTGCAATGCTGAGGTGGAGACATCGAAGTGATTGAACAAAGGCAAGGTGACAGCCAAGCTGACCACAGAACCGATCAACGCAATCCAACGCACGACCTTTGCATGTTCGTCACGCCCAAAGGCGAGCAAGATGACACCAAACAGAATTGGCGTCCAAATGGCAAGGCTCAATAAACCCATTTTTTATTCTCCTTATTTGAGCCAGACGAACCACGTCATCAGCAAGAACACGCCCAGGATCATGACCAAGGCATAGTGGTAGAGGTAGCCAGTTTGCAACTGACGTGTCCATGAAGACACACAACCCACCAACTTCCAAGAAGCGTTCACCACACCACCTTCGATGATGGCTTGGTCGCCACCCTTCCACAGACCGGTACCCAAAGCGCGTGCGCCACGGGCCAAGACGTTTTCGTTGAACCAATCCAAGTAGTACTTGTTCTCGAACAAGACATAGATGGGGTGGAATACACGTTTGATCGCCGCAGGCACAGCTGGGTTGATCATGTACATGTAGTAAGACGTTGCCACACCGGCCACAGCCAACCAGAACGGTGCTGTGCTGAGCGCATGCAAGGCCATGGCAACAGCGCCGTGGTATTCATGAGCCAACTCGTGCATCACGGGATGCTTGTCGGCATTGATGAAGATGGCATCGCTGAAGAACTCACCGTACAACAGGGGGTCAATCGTGTAGAAACCAATCAACACAGAAGGAATGGCGAGCAAGACCAAAGGCACTGTCACCACCCATGGGGACTCGTGTGGGCCGTGGTCATGACCATGATCGCCATGATGGTCGTCATGTGCGTGGTGGTCATCGTGGTGTGCATCAGGGTTTTGGTCGTAACGCTCTTCGCCGTGGAACACGAGGAAGTACATGCGGAACGAGTAGAACGCTGTGACGAACACACCGGCCAACACCGCGAAGTGGGCAAAGCCAGCACCAGGCAAAGTGCTTTCAGCCACAGCTTCGATGATGCTGTCTTTGGAATAGAAGCCAGAGAAGAACGGTGTGCCGATCAAAGCCAACGAACCCAACAATGAGGTGATCCAAGTGATGGGCATGTACTTGCGCACGCCGCCCATCCAACGGATGTCTTGGTTATGGTGCATACCCATGATGACGGAACCGGCACCAAGGAACAGCAAGGCCTTGAAGAACGCGTGGGTCATCAAGTGGAACACGGCCACAGAGTAAGCCGATGCACCCAAGGCCACGGTCATGTAACCGAGTTGCGACAGTGTGGAATAAGCCACAACGCGCTTGATGTCGTTTTGGATCAGACCCAAGAAGCCCATGAACAAGGCTGTGATGGCACCGATCACCAAAATGAAGTTCAGCGCAGTGTCTGACAATTCAAAGAAAGGCGACATGCGGGTGACCATGAAGATACCGGCCGTCACCATGGTCGCTGCGTGGATCAACGCAGAGATAGGTGTTGGACCTTCCATCGAGTCAGGCAACCACACGTGCAGTGGGAACTGAGCTGACTTACCCATCGCGCCGATGAACAAGCAGATACAGATCACCGTCACCAGCATCCAGTCGGTGCCAGGGAATGTGAGTGCGCCCAATTCACCAGCCTTAGCGAATGCTTCGGTGTAGTTCAAGGTGCCGCCGTAGGCAGCGATCAAACCAATGCCCAAGATGAAGCCGAAGTCACCCACGCGGTTGACCAAGAAGGCTTTCATGTTCGCGAAGATCGCGGTGGGTTTGTTGAACCAGAAACCGATCAACAGATAAGACACCAAGCCCACAGCTTCCCAACCGAAGAACAGTTGGAGCATGTTGTTGCTCATGACGAGCATCAACATGGAGAAGGTGAACAAAGAGATGTACGAGAAGAAGCGGTTGTAGCCTTCGTCTTCTTGCATGTAACCAATGGTGTAGAGGTGAACCATCAATGACACAAAGGTCACGACGCACATCATCATGGCGGTTAGGCCATCGACCATGAAGCCGATTTCCATTTTGAGGTCGCCCACCACCATCCAGGTGTAGAGGGTCTCGTTGAAACGTGCGCCGTCCAAAGCCACGCTTTGCAGCGTCATGGCAGACAACACGAAGGCGATGAACACGCCCAAGATGGTGAGTGAGTGGGTCA
>Ga0228703_1000076_pt1 | contig 94106 bp, 102 predicted proteins | sample McNCre217_Aug_MG_3_FD_178020 | JGI IMG/M metagenome (GOLD analysis project Ga0228703, IMG submission 178020) | Freshwater microbial communities from McNutts Creek, Athens, Georgia, United States - 29-17_Aug_MG | ecosystem: Environmental > Aquatic > Freshwater > Creek | place: USA: Georgia...
TTTTTTACTGACAGCTACTCACCTGAAACCGGTCAGCGGACTAAACAAGGACAAGCGAGTGCGTATGACTGCTTCTAGGGAGATGCCTTGGAGCGATGCCGGGTCACGACCGGCAGCAAACGCTGCACATCAGTCCTACACACAGATTTGTGGATCTCGGTTCAAATCCATAAATTTAATATGCACAATATCGGTGCGTTTTTGACGTTAAGTTCTTACCGCGCATTACCGCTCCTTTACTATTCATTACTAAGTAGTCGAAATAGAGAGTTCGTAAGTCGTCAACCATCCACCACCACTACGAATTGTCCCTCTTGAGTACGAAAAGAGGGACACTGTCCCCCTCTAGATGGAGACATCAGAGGGGGATTTTCTTTTTTATTAGCACTTAATGGTTAATTTGAGAGACGTTTTCTCGGATAACTCGAATCCAAGCCAGTTGTTGCCATTTCTAGTTCTGCCGGAACTATGCCCGTGGATCAGAAGGCATGCCGACGTAGTCATTTCACTTCGACCCACAAAAACTTATTTGATATCAAGGGTTTAAGGTTTTTCCTGCTTGGACTCGAAACAACTCTAATGAGCAACAATCAGCTTGAATCTGTTTTGTCTGGTTGTACGTGCTCGCGGCCCAGTTCAGCAGGCTTGTTATCTTGGTTTTGCAGGGTTTGAGGGAAGACCATCGACTGCTGCTCGTATGCCTGTATGTCTTCAATTCGATAGAGCACACGGCCAAGCATCTTGAGGTAGGGCAGCCCTTGATCATTGGAGCGCCAATATTGAAGTCGAGACGTCGAGCAGTGCCATCTGGCGGCAAGCATCTGGTCTGTAAACAAGGCTGAATCGGTCGTGATGCCAGTTGGAGGTAACTTCGGGGTTTTCTTCTTTCTGGGCTTGATGACCCAGCGCTAATTGCGTTCAATCAGTGTTTCCAGTGCTTGCACCTCCCGGCTGTACAGCGGGAAACGAGTGGTTAACTTGTCGCCAACAAAATCGGTAACTGTCTCTTCCCGGATACGCGTTTTGATTTCTTCAAGGCGCTTTTGTGCATCCTTAACCCGTTGAATCCGTTCTTTCTCGCGCTCTCGCATACAGCCTCTTCATGTTGTGAAAGGGAGGCATTGTCGAGTCAGGCTGTTCTGAGGCATTGATCTGTACGCAGTGAATGGCGGCCCCGTGCAGAAGCAGTCTTCAGCCACCCATAGACTCGATGGAATGAGATTCGCGAGTTGCCCCCGTATCAGGTTCATCGGTTGACCTGAGAGATGCATGCTTTTCTGGTCTCGTTTCGCGAGCACCAATCGAAAACATTCAGTTTTATTTTCATTTTCTGTAAGAATCCAGAAAAAGGGGTGCAGAAACGATGGACGAAATGGAATCAATGCAGTTGCTAATACAGGACTGCATCGGAAAATTGCCTGTCATTCTGTTGGGCAGCGGCGCATCAGTAGCGCACGGCATTCCAGGTATGGGTCCGTTGGGCAAGCATCTTGCTTCCTCAATCCTGCCAGCTCCTTGTCAGTCCGAACCACACCTCACGGGATGGAGAGACTTCCTGGACAAAGTCCAGAAGATGGACCTTGAATCGGCGCTGACTGGCGTCAACGTGACGCCTGAAGTGCTTGAGCACATCGTGCACGCTACCTGGAAGTTCCTCAATGCAGCGGACTTCCAGGTTTTCGAGCAGGTACTGACCGACCGACGCTTGCTACCGCTCAGTCAGCTCTTTCAGCACATGCTACGCAGCACAGCCATGGAGCTCCAAGTCGTGACTCCGAACTACGACCGTCTTGCTGAGTACGCCGCAGAGGCGGCCGGCTATAGCGCCTACACTGGTTTTACTTTCAGCATGTTCGGCTCGCGTGCAGTTGATTTGCCCCGAATCCATGTTGGGCGACGGCAGGCGCGGACGGTTAACGTCTGGAAGGTTCATGGCTCTCTGGGCTGGTTCAGCGGAAGAGACGGCTCCATCGTAGCGCTCCCCCCCTTGGGGACTGTCCCTTGTGGCTTCACCCCTGCGATAGTCACGCCTGGCACTGAAAAATACCGGCGCACCCACGACGAGCCATTCCGCAGCGCGATGCACAGCGCAGACGATGCAGTCGCTCGTGCCAACGCCTTCTTATGCATCGGCTACGGCTTCAATGATGATCACCTGCAGCCGCTAATGATGGAACGCTGCACGCGGCCAGAGGTCCCGTTGGTACTTATCACCAAGGAAATTAGCTCCACGGCTCATCGGTTTCTAAAAAGCGGACGCTGCAGCCGTTACGTAGCACTCGAGGAATCAAAAAACGGCACGCGCATGTTCAGTCACGAATTTCCCGATGGCTTGGAGCTGACTGACCAATCCTATTGGCGCCTTGACCAATTCCTTCCACTTATCACTGGGTGAATACCTATGAGCATCCTCGATTACAAAGACAACGAATCGCTTGGGCGTGTCCGGTCCGTGGATACCGCAACAGTCGTTATCGCGGTGGACGATGTAGAGCGACTGCGCAAACTGCAGGTCAATCGGTTGGCCGTGTTGCAAAGCAGTCGCGTTGGTCAGCATCTGATTGGCATCATCCAGAAAATCACGCGCACAGCAGTCGATGGCAAGGGAAACCCCATCGATACAGAAGACGATCTTGATGGTGATCGCATCGCTGAACTCAACTTGGTGCGTATCGGGCTAATCGGCACACTCATGGACAAGATTGGGGTCCGCGATAACGTGTTCCTGCGTACGCTTGAGACAGTTCCAGAGATTGATGCCAACTGCTTTGCCCTTGAAGGAGCACGGTTGACGGCATTTATGCGCGTAATTGCGAACATTTCGGGCGAAGGGCAGAAGCTCACACTCGGCCACTACACCTTAGATGAAAGCGCTGACGCTTTCTTAAACGGCAACAAATTTTTCCAACGGCATGCAGTCATTGTCGGCAGCACAGGCTCTGGCAAGTCCTGGACAACGGCCCGGATTCTCGAGCAAGTAGCAGCCCTTCCGAACGCAAATGCGATCGTTTTCGACATCCACGGAGAGTACGCCCCGTTGGCCTCGAAGGGCTTTCGACACTTCCGCATTGCAGGGCCGGTCGATCTAACTGGCAAGGCATCTATTGACCACGGAGTAATCTTTCTGCCGTACTGGTTGCTCGGTTACGAAGCCATGACGTCGATGTTTGTCGAGCGATCCGATCAGAACGCACCAAACCAATCTATGGTCATGTCGCGAACCATCCTTGCAGCTAAGCAAAAATATCTTGAGGCGCAGGGCCGTAAAGACGTTCTCGACAATTTCACGATTGACAGCCCGATTCCTTTCGACCTCACTGGGGTCATTGAAGTTCTGAGTGAGCTGAACGAGGAAATGGTGCCAGGTGCGCGCGCCGGAACAGAGAAGGCTGGCGAGTTCAATGGCAAGCTGAGTCGGATGATCCAGCGATTGGAGAACAAGCGTACGGACAGGAGGCTGGGTTTCCTGTTTCAAGGCGCCGATGAAACGCAGACGTTTGATTGGCTCGATCGATTGGTAAAGGCTTTGCTGGCAGGGTCGGTCGATCAGGCTGATGGCGGTGGGGGAGTAAAGGTTATCGACTTCTCAGAGGTTCCGTCGGATGTGCTGCCACTGATGGTGAGTCTGGTCGCTAAGCTCGCTTTCTCCGTGCAGCAGTGGACCGAAGCTTCAATGCGCCATCCCATCGCAATTTTCTGCGACGAGGCACACCTTTATATCCCCGAGCGGCAACAGGCAGGCGGGGCGGGAGAGATCTCCGTCGAAATCTTCGAGAGAATCGCTAAGGAAGGCCGCAAATATGGCGTTGGATTGGTTGTTATTAGCCAGCGGCCCTCTGAGGTCAACCGGACTGTACTGAGTCAGTGCAATAACCTAGTGACCATGCGCCTGACTAATGGGGACGACCAGTCAGTGGTACGAAGGCTGCTGCCGGACAGCTTGGCGGGATTCGGTGACCTACTGCCTGTGCTTGACACAGGTGAGGCGCTAGTTGTCGGAGACGCCAGTCTGTTGCCGACGCGGATTCGTGTGTCTATGCCCGAGCATAGACCTAACAGTGGCACCGTTGAATTCTGGGAGCGCTGGACATCCGATAAGGCTGTCGGCGACTTGGCGGTCGCCGTGGATGGCTGGCGAAAGCAAACCATGCAGCCTCTGAAGGCAACCGCCCCGTGAACGCATCTCAGCCAAAATTCGTGCGACTTAAACTGATTTTGTGAGCGACCGTTCTGGTAGTGAAACCGTAAGTTCATAATGCTGCGAAGCGCGCTTTTAGAGTTCAGGGGATGTGATCCGTTCGGAGTGGTCAAAATATCTTCCTCGCATTCACGCTCTAGCACTCGCTAGCATGATTGAGTGCGAATAGAAAGTTCCTGAGTGGTGAACCATTGACCACCAATACGAATTGTCCCTCTTGAGTACGAAAAGAGGGACACTGTCCCCCTCTAGATGGAGGCATCAGAGGGGGATATTCTTTTTTATTGGCACTTAATAGTTAATTCGAGAGACGTTTTCTCGGATAACTGCAAACCAAGCCAGTTATTGCTATTTCTAGTTCTGTCGGAACTATGCCCGTGTATCAGAAGGCATGCCGACGGAGTCATTTCACTTCCACCCACAAAAACTTATTTGATATCAAGGAGTTAAGGTTTCTCCTGCTTGGACTCGGAACGACTCTAACGAGCAACAATCAGCTTGAATCTGTTTTGTCTGGTTGCACGTGCTCGCGGCCCGGTTTAGCGGGCTTGTTGTCTTGGTTTTTCAGGGTTTGAGGGAAGACGATCGATTGTTGTTCGTATGCCTGTATGTCTTCAATTCGATAGAGCACACGGCCAAGCATCTTCAGATAGGGCAGCCCTTGATCAGTTGAGCGCCAATATTGAAGCCGAGATGTTGAGCAGTGCCATCTGGCGGCAAGCATCTGGTCTGTAAACAGGGCTGAATCGGTCGTGATGCCAGTTGGAGGTAACTTTGGGGCTTTCTTCTTCCTGGGCTTGGTAACCCAACGCTGATTTCGTTCAATCAGTGTTTCCAGTGCTTGCACCTCACGGCTAAACAGCGGGGTGCGAGTAGTCACCTTCCCATCGACAAAGTTGGTGACGGTCTCTTCGCGCGCTCTATTTTTTATTTCCTCAAGGCGCTTTTGTGCATCCTTGACTCGTTGGATCCGTTCTTTCTCGCGCTCTCGCATACTGCATCTTTAAGTTGTGAAAGGGAGGCATTGTCGAGTCTAGGCTGATTGCCGTCGTTCACGGCTCATCGACTGACCGGCAGCCGCCGACCCCAAGCAGTCGGTGAGCAGCGTTTGCTGCATGTCCGCCTTTCAATTCATCGATTCGGCAGTTGTGTAACGGTAGGCTTCTAATTCTTTTTACGATGGACAGCAACCATCACCTTCGCAATCGCTTCGAACTCGGCCGAGTGGGCGGATGTGGCGCGAGTCACCAATGCAATTACCCGCTTGGGGGCAGGGTTTGCCAGAGGCATTGCTTTGAGCGATAGATTTTGAAGAAGGCCGCTCTTGATCGCCATCTCCGGCAGTAAGGCCACGCCCATGCCTGAGGCGACCATCTGAACCAGCGTCAGCAGACTGGTGGCTTCCATTCCGTCCACACTGGCAACCTCTGCCGTCCGGCAGGCCTGCAGAGCGTGGTCGCGCAGGCAATGCCCTTCCTCGAGCAGCAGCAATCGCTCCGTCCATGCGCTGCTGAGCTGGATCGCTTTGCCGGTGATGGCGGGATCTTGCTCTCGCCCCACCAGCCAGAACTTGTCCTTGTAGAGCGATTGCACGCGCAGGTCATCTGTGTCGTAGGGCAGTGCGATCAGTGCGAAGTCCAGCTGGCGGTCGCGCAGCCGCTCCAGCAGATGGGCGGTCAGGTCTTCGCGCAAGGCCAACTGCAGTTGCGGGAATTTCTCGCGCAGGGCGGGCATGACCGTCGGCAGCACAAATGGGGCAATGGTGGGGATGACACCCAGGCGCAGCTGCCCTTGCATGGGTCGTGACGCGTCCGATGCAAAGTCGCTCAGGTCTTCGGCAGCAGCCAGCACTTGCCGCGCACGGGCCACCACCTCTTTGCCCACCGCCGTCAGTGCCACGGTCTGTTTGTCCCTCTCCACCAGTTGCACACCCAGGGTGGATTCGAGTTCCTTGAGCCCCGTGCTCAGGGTGGACTGGCTCACAAAACTCGCTTCGGCTGCGCGGGTGAAGTTCAGGTGCTCAGCCAGGGCCAGCAGGTAGCGCAGTTGTCTCAGAGAGGGCAGGGCGGCCATGGTCGGGTTCCTTGAGGCTTTGTTATCTGAATTTTAGATTGATTCAATTGAAATTATGCGTTGGACCGATTGATCGCCGAAATCCACAATTCATCCCATCGCAACACATCTTCACCACCAAGGAGCTTAAAAATGGCACGTCCCGAAATCAAAACCTGGCAGAACCTCGAAGCCGCATTCGCAGGCGAATCGATGGCCCACATCAAGTACCGTTACTTCGCCAAGTTAGCCCGCGCCGCAGGCGACGAAGACACGGCCCGCATCTTCGAGCAGACCGCTGATCAGGAAGTGATGCACGCCTTTGGTCACCTCGACCTGCTCTACCCCGCGGCCGACATCACCCCCGCCAAGGCATTGCAGATCGCCATTGAGGGCGAGACCTACGAGTACAGCGAGATGTACCCCGGTTTCCGCCAGACGGCGGTCGAAGAAGGCAACGCTGCGGCCGTGGCCGAGATCGACGAGCAGATCAGCGAGTCGAAAGAACACGCCGGCCAGTTCAAGGCCGTGCTCGAAAAAGCCGCCAAGCGCTTTGCCGCACTGGCCAAGGTGGAAGAGCGCCATGCCAACCACTACCAGAAGGCCCTCGATGCCATCCAGGCCTGAGCCTTTATCCACCTTTTTCAAATTTTTAAATTCTGGAGAACACCATGAAAGTCTGGCAATGCATTGTGTGCGGTTTCATCTACGACGAAGCCCAAGGTATCCCTGAAGACGGCATCGCCGCCGGCACCCGTTTTGAAGACATTCCCGAAGACTGGGAATGCCCCGATTGCGGCGTGGCCAAGGCCGACTTCGAAATGGTCGAGATCGGCTGATCGAGCAGGAGCACCGGATGATTGCACCCGCTCAAAGCCTGGTGATAGTGGGTTCGGGCCTGGCCGCCTGGACTGTGGTGCGCGAGCTGCGCAAGCTCGATGCCCACACCCCCATCACCCTAGTGACCCGCGACAACGGCGACTTCTACAGCAAGCCCATGTTGTCCAATGCCCTGAGCAGCGGCAAAACCGCCGCCCAGCTGGTCAGCACCACGAGTGCTGCCATGGCAGAGCAACACGGGGTCAAGTTGATGGCGCACACCGAGGTGACGGCGATTGATCCGGTGGCCTGCACCATCAGTACAAGTCAGGGTACGGTGGCTTACAGCCGCCTGGTGCTGGCCCTGGGGGCGGACGCGGTGCGCCTGCCTTTGCAGGGTGACGCCGCAGATCGGGTGCTCTCGGTCAACGATTTGCAGGATTACGCCGCATTCCGAGAGCGGCTCCAAGGTGCTCGCCGCGTCACAGTCATCGGCGCTGGCCTCATTGGCTGTGAATTCGCCAATGACCTTGTCGCGGCTGGCTACGAAGTGGACGTGGTCGACCCGGGCACCCAGCCCCTGGGGCGCTTACTGCCACCCGAAGCTGGCGACCTGCTGCAGCGTGCACTGAGCGACGCAGGTGTCCGCTTTCACTGGGGCACGTCAGTGCAGGCCGTTCATGCGCAGCCCGGAGACTTGCAGCTTGAACTGGCAAACGGCCAGCGTCTGGGCACGGATGTGGTGCTGTCGGCTGTGGGTCTGCGCCCGCGCACCGCGCTGGCACAAGCAGCCGGACTGCAAACGGCGCAAGGCATTGTCGTCAACCGCCAGTTGCAGACTAGCCAGCCAGACATTTATGCCTTGGGCGATGTGGCCGAAGTCGAGGGACGCAGCCTGCCCTACGTCATGCCGCTCATGCAGGCGGCGCGCACGCTGGCCGCGCACCTGGCGGGGCAGGCTGCAAGCCTGCGCTACCCGGCCATGCCGGTGGTCGTCAAAACTCCCGCGCTGCCGGTGGTGGTGTCGCCACCGGCCTCGGGTGCGGCAGGCCAGTGGCAGATCGAGGCGCGCACCGATGGGGTGGATGCCCGCTTTGTGGGCCGCGATGGCACTCTGCTGGGATTCGCCCTGGCAGGCCAGGCTACAACGAACAAAACTGCTTTGCAGAAAACCTTGCCAGCACTGCTGGTGTGAATTGATTTTTTTAGCCCCTGAAATGGAGAAATGACATGACCACGAAACTCGACAAAGTCCTCTACACCGCCAAGGCACGCACGACCGGAGGCCGCGATGGCCGAGCCGTGTCCGACGACGGCTTGCTTGATGTGAAACTCGCACCGCCAAAGGAACTGGGTGGCATGGGCGGCGCGACCAACCCCGAGCAGCTGTTTGCGGCGGGCTACTCGGCCTGCTTCATGGGCGCACTCAAGCATGTGGCCGGCATGAAGAAGGTAACTTCTCTAATGAGCAACAAATGGCTCGAACGTAGTGCAGTACCTTGTGGACGTTTTTGACCTATTTCGAGCTAGTTGTTGCTATCTGCGAGGTCGAATCAACGAGTTCTTTTCAAACTCGATGACGTCTTCCAATCTGTACAAAACTCTGCCGCCCATCTTTGCGTACGGGATGCCAATTCCATGTGAGCGCCAGTACTGCAAACGAGAGGATGAGCAATGCCATCGTGCCGCCAACATTTGTTCCGTGAGCAAATCTGGATCGGGCGGTGGTGGCGGTTTGCGTTTTGGCGGATTCACAAGCGCACGAATGGTTGCCTTATCAGGTAGCCATTCTTTGAGTTTGCTTTCGTGCTCCGGATTTCGCAGGATGTGGTCAAGATTCACACGAAACGCAAAAAGCTTGTCTTCTTGAAGTTTGACCCGGCGTCGTTCATTTATTTCAGCTTCGCGTTTGGTCATTCAACAGCCCTTGAGTTGCGGAATTGGACGGCGGCTTTCATGAGCTCATGGGCGATCGATGTGTTTTCAAATGCATACGGAATTCGTGCACTGCCATCACAAAGTGCGAGAGCCCAATTTCTAACTTCGGCAAAGCTAAAGCGAATGAGATTTTGGAGTTTGGTGTGAGGCACTTTGAGTCCCTCTCGGATCTTCATGTTTGCGAAGATGTACAGAGGCAAGCCAGTGGCTTGGGCAATCTGTTTGATGGTTAGAAGGTCATCGCCGTAGGTCGTGTAGATGTCATTTGGTCGTGACGATGTTGAGTCCCGCATCGATTTGTTTTCGAAGACCATGATCTCGTCGATCGGGTAGCGGACGCATTTAGAAAATTTGAGGAAATGAGGCCCTCGACCATCTGTTCGCCAGCGTTGCAATGTTTTGGGACTTAGGTCCCAGCGCAGTGCCAATTCGACTTCTGTGAAATATGCTTTTTCCATTTCGTAACTCCTTTTGTTAATGGAGTTACGGATTCGATACGGAATTTGTCGGGTTAGATATATTCGTTGACCTTCTAGTGGCAAACTGCGGACGGTGAGTGTGTAACTTCGACGAGATCCAAGGGCACTCTCATTTACGCTTAATTGCGTGGCAATCGAAATAGGGAACGTATGACAACTCCGGAATTACCTGAAGACAAAGCCTTGGTAGAAATCCAAGCTGCTTTGGCCAAGACTTCCGTCTCCACAAAGCGAAAAGTTGTGGAAAAGTTCGTATTGGCTGCGCTTGGTAGCATTCCTTGGGTTGGCGGATTTATCAGCGCCGCCGCGAGTATGAAGGTCGACCAGCGAAACTCCGAAAAGGACAATCTTCAGACAAGGTGGCTTGAAGAGCATGCAAAGAAGATGGGGAATCTGGCTGACGCGCTTGCTGGCGTGGTTGACCGGCTAGATAACCTCGGCGACACCATTGATGAACGAATTCAAAGCGAGGAGTATCTGGGACTAGTCCGCTCAGCATTTAGAACATGGGATCACGCTGAAACTGAAGATAAGCGCAAGTACATTGCTAACCTCGTGGCTAACGCCGCGGGAACGCAACTCTGCCCAGACGACGTCATTCGCCTGTTCATCGATTGGCTTAATCAGTATCACGAAATTCACTTTGCTGTGATGCGGGAGATCTACAGGAACCCCGGGGCAACGCGCTTTGAAATTTGGGAAGCGCTGTATGGCGCGCCGACCCGAGAAGACTCTGCCGAAGCAGACCTCTACAGACTGCTAATCAGAGATCTCAGCACCGGCGGCGTAATCCGCCAAGAACGGGACACTACCACCGATGGGCGCTTCTTGCGCAAGAAACCAGTCCGGAACCGAAAAATTGGCGGCGGAACAATGGAATCAGCGTTTGAGGACTCTAAGTCTTACGAGCTCACCGAGCTGGGTAAGCAGTTCGTGCACTACACGATGAACGAAGTCGTTCAGCGCATCGGCTATTAGCACCTCACACCTTCATCATTCAATCGGATCGCTGGGCTAGATCTCTCCGTTCACGACAGCACGGAAAAAGCTCTTTCGTAGCTGGTCTATAGCTTTTTGAGATAGGCCTGAGGAACAGTATTTCGATACCCTTGTTGTTCTATCAGACTGCATATTTTTTCTGTAGGCAGTCATGGATAAACCATGTTTGGATTTTTCGATAACATACATGAACTTGTTTTGCCCGAGCATTCCAAATAGTTCGCCACTTGGCTCAGTATCCCAGTATCCGTATTGCTTTATACGTTCGAGGGCGCGCCGCATTTCGAGTGCAGACTGATAGCGTTCGCTAGGGTCTGGATGTGTTGCTTTGGAAATTATTCGACGGATTTCATTGCTCACAAATGGCATGTAATCCTCTTGCGCTGGAACCTTTCCAAGTGTCTTGAGGCGTTCGAACTCCGCATCACCCAGCTTATTTTTTTGCTCTCGAATCAGACCAATTCCGTTGGCTAAGCGGAATAAGGTAAGGCCCACCTGGTAGATGTCAGTTGCTACCGATATTGTGTTTGTAAGCGTTGTTTCTGGAGCTCGGTGGAGTACATACGCATTTGGGGCTGCAGTAGGTGCAAGGCCTGGTGATAGACATGAAATTCCGTAGTCAGTCAGTAATGCTTCATTTCGATCACCGATCAGAATATTTGATGGTTTGATATCGTTGTGAAAGAGGTGCAGCTCATGAAGATACTCAAGCCCCCTGAGCACATCGATTGTCGCGGCAATTGCCTTTGGCATTACAACGAAATTTCCGGGATTTACTAGACCCATGATCGAACCCGAAGGGTGATAGTCCATCGCAATCAATACGAGCTTACTTCCAGAGTCTGACAGCACGTCCGCGTAGTGCACTTTTACGACGTTCTGATGGTTTAGCCGGTTTCCCACTTGAGCCTCGCGGAGACTAGCCGCGGCCGGTGCCATGCTCTCGTCAAGAATCTTTACTGCGACGTCCTTGGAAAGCGTTCGATCATGAGCCAACCAGACTTGTCCAAAATGGCCTCCTCCGACTCGATATTTAAGTTCGTATTTGTAGAGTACTGTTCCAACAGCGAGGCTCATTTTTGTGCAATCCATGCAACCGCTACAGCATCAGCCATTTGATCATTCCAGTTGCTTACGGTTCGACCAACTCGGTCTTCGGCATGTCTAGCAACATCGGATCGTCGAGTCGCCATTTGGCTGTAGAGCTTGGTGACCACGGGTATCGCTGCCTCAGCAGCGACAAGCAGTACAACAGCGTCTAAGTAGTCGCCAAACCTTGATACGCTGGTTTTGCTGCCTTGGAACTCTGGAGTTTTCAATGCAATTACATCCAGTCCAGGGTTCTGTCGGATAACACGGTGCAATTCATCCTTGACCCAGTTCAAGTGAGCAGCGACCTCCTCTACATGGGCGGGTTTCCTGATGAGGTTTTCACCTCCCGCATTCAGAAGTGAACAAGCGCCACTGGCTGATTCCACAATTGCATACCTAATTTGTTGAGGAGCAGTTCTTATTCCAAGGATTCGCATAGTGTCTCGAAAAATCTAATAGTTATTGAGCTGATCCGCCACATCCGGATACGAATTGATATCCATTATGCAGAGCAAAATACTTGATGACCGGTTCTGGCCGGCACATGCCCCCCAGCTAACCATCTTCGATGTCTGCTTCCGCTGCATACCAGTCACTCACACCCAATAGATGTCCAGTTAAAGACTCACCGGAAAGTTGCACTTTGTGTAACCTTCCGGTGAGTCTTAGTTCTCGGTACGAAGGACTCTAAGCTGATCTTCGGCCTTGAGCGTACGTTGAAGAACCTTATGGATGCGATCTCCGTCTCACATAGACCGTTTGCATCTGCTCGTTATAGGCTTTTCATCCGCGTGGCGCACTCTTCTAAAGTTCGCTGGCGATTTAGAATCGCAAAAAACAAACGCAAGGTGTTGAACGCATCAACATCCGCACGATGGGCTTGACCCATGAATTGCAGTTTGAAGCGTCCCATGGCCTTGGACAAACCGCCATGTTGAATCTTGGCTGTTTGTGTGCGAGCCAACGACAGTAGGGTGGCCCATGTTTTGACGTCAATCCAACGTCGCCCGAAATAGGGAAACTCGACCTGTGCTTGAGCGAATGCGCGAAGTAGGTCAACCGAGTCACCTCCACCCCAAGTGACAGGGTTGAGGAATACCTCCTGTTCACGCAATAGTTCGCCGAGCTCCTGTGCACATTGCTCAAGACTCACACCAGCCTTGCAATCTTCATCGGTGATCCCCGTGAGCTGTGTGATGAACTCACTGATGGATTCATTGACTTGCAAGTCCCAGCGTCGAACGATGTACTCTTGGTCGTTTTGCGAAGCGCTGCCAATAGCGACGCCTACCTGAATGATGGTCCCGCTGGGTTGGTTGTATTCCAGGTCCAATGCCACATAACGCTGCGTATCCAACGTGGTGACATCGAGATTTTGATCTTTCATGTGGTTCTCTTTAACTCGTAAAACGCTATCTAACCGCATCTGTATCTGAATTCAGCTCATAGCTCGTATTGCGTCCAGCTGTTTCAGTGCGACGTAGCATCCCGCGCGCAATCAAATCGTTGATATCTCTCAGCGCAGTGTCAGATGAGCATTTGCCAATGGCTGCCCACTTCTTATTCGTTAGCTTGCCATCAAATCCATCGAGCATGCGATTGAGCACTTTGATCTGTCGTTCATTGAGAGGCGTGCCTGCCCACTGACGCCAGAAGTTGGCTTTCACCAAAACACTCGTCAGGACTTGATCAGCTTCTTGAAGTGCGCGCAGCAAACAGGACAAAAACCAAGACAGCCACTCGGTGGCATCTAGATTTCCCTTCTGAGTTTTCTCTAGCAAGTCGTAGTAGTCTTTGCGCTCTTTTTGAATCTGAGCAGACAGACTGTAAAAACGTTGCTTGCTTTGATCTGCGCGGGCCAAGGCCATGTCGCCAATGGCGCGTGCAATACGACCGTTGCCATCATCAAACGGATGGATGGTCACAAACCATAAGTGGGCAAGGCCTGCCTTCACCAAGGGATCAACTTCTTGATGGGTTTCATACCAAATCAAAAAGTCATTCATCTCTGCAGATAGCAAATGTGCTGGTGGAGCTTCGTAATGGACGCGACGTCGGTGCATTGGCCCAGATACAACTTGCATAGGGCCATCTGCATCATCGCGCCAAGCGCCCACACGAATGGTGGTCAATCCACTTCGACCCGTTGGAAACAATGCAGCATGCCAAGCTGCCAGTCTTTCGGTGGTGAGAGGTGTGGCGTGCAAGCTTGTGGCGTCAAGAATCATTTCCACGACACCGTCCACGTGACGGTCGGCGGGCATGAGTGCACCAACATCTACGCCAAGCCTTCTTGCGATAGACGAGCGAACTGTTTCTGCATCAAGATGCTCACCTTCGATTTCGCTTGTTTTGAGGACATCCGCAGTCAGAGCTTCAAGGGTGGCTTGATCTTGTGAGCTCATTCCTTGATCGCGCATGCGTCCCATCAAGTGCCCTAAGGTTTGATGTACTTGGGCGAGCAATGGCATCAGGCTTTCGGCGTTGTATTGCCAATGGGGCCAGTTTTTGCTCTGCCAAATGTATAGGTTATCGCCGCTTTTCATGCGGCTATTAGACACCCAATTCACCGCATGGTCAGCTTAATCGCCGTAAAAAATGCGGCAAATATTGAAACAATCGCCGCATGGATTTTTCCCATGACTGTGCTTTGGCTGGTGAGAGTGGGGCGCGAAATTAGCGAAATCAGCGAAATTAGTGTCGAGACAAGGACTTGCGCTTCAAACTGGTTTGCGAAATTAGCGAAATAATCTCCGCCTAGTTTGGGACTTAAAGTGTGGACTGCGGTTCAAATCCAGAGTTCTATTTGTGCACAATATTGGTGCAATTATGTCGTTAAGTTCTTACCGCGCATTCACGCTCATTTACTTTTAATTACTAAGTAGTCGAAATAGCAAGTTCGTAAATAGTCAACCAACCACCACCACATTACTCTGTGATACCCACAGATACCAAGGATTACCTGCTGTAACTACAGTATTGAGTAACTCCTTGGTTTTTATTTGGATCCTTAAGGTCTAAGAATTAGCGCGGAATGCCTTGTGGACGCTCATTTGGCTCAGATCCAACATGGATTGAGATCGTCAATATTAGTCCTTAATAGCTAAATTAATTCGTTTATCATCCCGTTTCAATGAGGTGTCCAGGTCTGGATATGGACATTTCTGGTGCAGGGCCTCGCTGCTTTTTCCTCCGTGACTGCGGTGCGTTCAAGTTGCAACCCAAATGAGGAAACAAGAGGAATTTACGCCATTTTGATTGGCAAATTGGTTGACCAAGCGGTCCACAAGTACAACTTGCGTCCGCAAGGCTAATCGAGAAGTGTTTATCACAGATTCATCCCCGGACGGACTCCTCCGTTGCTAAACGCCCATTAAACACGGGAGTCCTTAGTCACAAATCTGGCGGTACCTACCCTTTTGTTGATTCAGGATTGCCGTCATACTCTCGTTTAAGTGAGGCAGTGTTCGGCGAGTATCGGTAGTTCTAAAGCAGCCTCAAAATCCCATTAGTACGATAGTGCTTGCGTGGGTCAAAGTTGTTGTAAGGACCGCTCCATAGAAGCTCGCCCTGAACGTTTACCAAAAGGTCGTGTGACAACTTCGCGTAGGTTTCACTTGTCGTTCTAATTGGGAAGTCGTGTTCTAACCCATCGAAACTATTCAACTTCGCGGCAATATTGGCGGCGGCCCCGATCCAAGCAATATCACCGGCGAGTCGAACGCCTACCTTAATGGCTAAGCACGTCCCTGAATCAATGCCAATCGTGAACTTGAGAGGTCTATGCCCATTACCATAGACTTGCTGAAACTTGGGGTTGATGATTTCGTCAACAACTCCATTAATTTCAAATGCGCTTTTGACAGCGTTGTTGGCTTGATCATCGCCGACATAGACCGCCATGACGCGGTCACCGTCATATGCTTGAATTTCCCCATTGTTTCGCCTGATCAATTGAGACGCGCAGTGTAAGAACGCCTTGTAGTATTCGGCTGAACGAGTATCAGGCAACTGATCAACCATTTTTGTTGACCCAGCAATATCTGCGTAAAGGATCGTCACATCCAGATGTTCACCCGAATTCCCAAACGTGAGATCGTCCACGGTCGGAAGAACACGGGCATCTGGTATGTCACTCCATAAATCAGTAGAAAACTCGTGAACCTTATCGATCAGATCGTCCTTGATAGTCATCGCAGCACCTTGACTATTTCACGAATGAACCGATGGCGATTACCCAAAAGATTGCAGCAATGAAAGACCAAATCATTGCCTTCAATGTCCAATGGTGCTTTTTGAAGGCTATTTGTGCGTTCCGGTGGATCTGTTGGGTCCAGTCTTCCAGGAGGCCGTCTGGAGTCGCATCTTTGAATTGCATCACGTAGTCAAAGGTATTTGTGAATTCGGCAACACGCCCGAAAAACAGAAGCGACTGAGGCGGGCCATCAAGCCGGGGTTTTAGTGTGCATGCCGCACATATCAAGCTAGCTACTAACAATATCGCTGCTACGGTTGAAAAGAGTATTGTCCATTGGCTTCTTGTTGGGTTTGCCGAAAAGGCTGCACCTAGTCCACCAAGCATTGCTAAATTGATTGTCACTACCGCGCCGACCTTGGCATCTGCTAACGTGATCCACGCCAACTGTCGCTCTAGCACCCATTGAGCAGTGGAAAGTCGGGAAGTTTCTATAACCATAGCGCATCTCCTTGCTGTTTACCGAAATGAACCCTAGCCGAACTGAGGTTACTACCCTAATACAGTGTCCTAAAAATTAGGGGCTGGCGGCAATTTTTGAGGTGTTGGTCGCAAACTAGAGACTTAGCCTCGCTAACTCAAAAATGTGGACGCAGATCAAGGTAAATTCTTTCTACATTTTTCAGCGATTCTTCAATGAATGGGATAACTGACATCCTGTTTTCCTTGAACCGAAAGTCCACCCAAATGGTGACTTGAGTCTGCGCCACTTTATTTGGGATGGGCAACTGCGTTCTGGGGTCGATAGGTACACCCATGACGCTCACGTTGCCATGAAACGTCACTCCCGGGCCCCAAGAAACTGATCCTCCGCCTCGTGAAACCGTTACTTGGCGTGATTCGACTCTGGTTTGTTCGACCAAATCTTGGTGTTTGTTGTCGTTGTTTAAACGATTGAACTGGCCGAGCCATGGATCACGATACGGTTGAGCATCTTCAAGAATGCTGCAAACGACTGGGCTCGTAGTTTGAAGGCCTGGATAGTCACGATTTATCGCTTGGTTGAATTCGGTTGCAGTCGCTCGAATGGGAAAGTACAGCCTGTCAGGTGACTTCGCTAAAGGACAATGTGCCTCGAAGATGTCACGTGCAAGATAATCGAGGCAAGATCGAAGATTTTCAAAGATGTTTTTAATGTCGACCTTTAGGTCTTCTCGTACGTTTTGTTCGTGAAGCGATGCGTCATATGCCTGTTTAAGTTCGGCGAACGTGGAATGAGACTTTCTTAGCAGAGCCTCAATACTAGAAGCACGTTTCATGTGTGATTATCCAGGGGTTAACTGCGAACGCTCAACTTGGCTCTATATGCAGTCGGTTCTAGCGAAAGCTGAGAAGCGACATTGCCGATGAGCATGTAAGTCTTTGCGCTACCGGACTCATCGTCAAATTCATAGAGCCTGAAAAGCACATAGCTCGCAGCATTCTGTGCACTGAACGCAATTTCGTTCGGAGAAATGAAGAAGCTTGTTGCGGCCCCACCTCGGGTCGTTTTCACTTCAATGAATCTGTGTGTTCCATTTGGCTCATACGAGCGAATGTCATAACCCGCGGAGTCACCTTCGATTTGGGATACGTGAACGATCTTTTCCGCGAGGTCTGAACGACCGGCTTTGATGAGCCGTTCCTTTTCATGCGTGATGACGAGCAGTTCACCCTTGAGTCCAAGGTCTCGATTGCGAGCATCCCTGGCGGCGTAGTCTGGACTTTTCCTGCTTTGGAACGTCTCTTTGCCTACGCCAGTTCTCGTGCTATTAGATGGCGGAGGGGCTGACTCTACGGTCAGAGATGCAGGGGCGCGAGGTGCAGGTGTTTGAGATAAAACTTCCCGACTTGCGAGTGGCTTGAGTCCTACGCGCTTCAGGAATTCCGCTGCTGGAGGCCAGTCAAGAAGTTGCCACTGGAAATGAACTGGTTTCTGGCGTGAACCGTCATGCGTTAGATAACCCAACGCGCCGAAGTAGCCGTATGGATTGCCTTTCTTAGTCCGAAGGAACAGGTGAATTGTGTTAATACGGTCGTCATGTTGAATCAACTCTTTGATGATTGCGTCTTCAAGCTCTTGCGCTGGTTGAGACTGCCAGCTCAAAACACCTTCGTCGGTAATCGATTCATCAAAGACATGCTCACCTTGAGCTTGGCCGTATGTGACAAAGAAGACCCAGTCGCCTGGACGTGAGGGGACACGGATCATTCCATGCATTCCCCACGTTCCGCGTTGAGGCGTGAAGGTCGTCTCAGGTGAAAAGATCGAATGAACGTCTTCGCGGGTGTATTCCTGCCAGAGCTGCAGCGTACGCATGGGCTTTAAACCTTCTTGGGTGGATCGCTTGACTTGTAGTGCCCTTTGCCAGGGATGACATGTCTGACGCCACCTCGCGGGTTGGATACGTCCCCATCCCTTCTGGGGATCAAGTGAAAGTGGCAATGAAAGACGGTTTGGCCAGCGGAGGCCCCGGCGTTGAGGCCAATGTTGAAACCGGTCACCAGGGGATCTCTTTGTTGAACGCTTTTGCGCAAAGCTTCAAGCAGGTCGTGGCAAGCTTCTCGTTCGGCGGCTGTGAGTCCCCAATAGTCAACGACATGGCGTTTAGGAATCACCAGCCCATGGCCATCACTGACGGGGTATCCATCGTAGAAAGCGATTGCAAGTTCGTTCTGAAAAACGATTCGCTCAGCAGGGAGTTCGCAAAATGGGCAGGACATGAGTTAGGTGGGCTGAACAAGCAGAGACCTGAAGTAATCAGCCGTTTCTTGGTCCGTTGAATAAACGTAGCACCCCTTCATCCCTCGAGTCATCAAGGTTCTGTAGGTGTTCTTGATGATCAGGTCGGTGATCTTCTTAGCCGATATGGGATCAGCTTTCGCGAGCACATTATGACCGCGAATAGATTTGTCATGACGGTCCCGCGCAGAGGGATCGGTAATCACTTCGCCATTGCGAACGATCAGGTCAGATCCAATGATGACCCCAATGTAGTCAACCTCCAGACCTTGGCACGTGTGAATACATCCCACCTGCTCAACCGATTTCTCAGCAATGATCCAGAGACTACCGTCTTGGTCTAGGTTCCACTGGCGCTTGTAATCGCCAATGACGATATCGTAGGCAGAGGGGATCTTCTTGCTTGCCCATGGCCAGCAGTAACCGGCCACTACCCGTGCCCGGTTTGCCGAATTCTTCTCCATGATGGCTTGGTGAAGAGCTTCAGGGCTGTCGAAAACACGGAAGTCATATTCTTGTGTAGATAACTCAGAGTTGGCTGTTTCGCGAATGCCAAGGGTTTGGTCCAGCCAGGCCAAGTAGCCGTCTGACCCACTGCACCGAAACTGCGATGCCAGGGTGTAACGCTCCACGGAGGCGCCACGCTCTTTGGCGAAGTCTTCGATCACTTCACGGCTGCCAATGTCACTTAGCGTGACTCGCTGATCCTCATCGATGAAGAAAACGGTGCACTTGGATGCGTTGATCAATTCCTTGATTTGGTTCTCGCCCATATTGGCGTACAACCCACTTTTCTCGTTGAGGCGATGTGCTTCATCAACGATCAAGAAGTCAAAGGTGTCCCGCTGGGTATCGACAAAGCTTCCTGCCCCAGAAAACATGTTCGAAAACTTGGTCCGGGTCATGGTGCCCACCAGCTTGGTCTCATAGACCTTGCGCGGCGCAGCGTTTTTGGAGACGTATTTGCCAGTCAGGCCCGCAGAGGTCAGTCGGACCAGAAGGTTGATGGCGAGAACTGTTTTCCCGGTACCAGGGCCACCTTCGATGATGACCACTTTTGGTTTTGCCGGAGATGCCGTGGTTGCAGCGGCCAGTGTGGACTCGAAAACCTCTTTTTGCTCATCGATCAACACGAACTCAGGCTTTGACGCCATCAAACCTTTGAGGGAGTCAGCCAATGCTTTCGATGGACGAATGCGGCCGCCATCCAGTTCATAGAGGAGGGCGCGGTTGTCGCCGTGCTTGACGTGCTTCTTGATGAATTCACGAAGCCGATCGCGGTCTGTTCCACCTTTAAGAAACAGGGGCGCCTTGTCGATGTAATCGCTGTAGTGCTGATCATCGATCACCCCGTCGCGCGGGTAGTTGTGCAGGTAGGCGCAGGGTTGAACCTGGATGCCACCGCTGTACACGGCCTCATTGAAGCCCTCCAGCAGGGCAGCGTAGGACCAAGCTTGGTATGACGGGTGGACGACTTCTCGCGAGCCCCCGCCTAAATGGGTGACGACGATGCCGTCTTTGTCACTCTTGAGGGCTTTCTCCCATTGCTTGAGTTCAATGACGATGACATTTTTCTGCCCAGCTGCGTCGTAGCCAGACAGAGTGACGTCGATCCGCTTGGAGGACTGGGGGATGTGCAATTCAACTGCGACGCCAATGTCCTGTGCGATTTCATCATCACGCAAGACTTTGGCCACATAGCTCAGAGATGACTGCCAAGACTTCACCTCGGCTTGGGCCACCCGTTTTCCAGTAGCCTCTTTGAATCTGGTCTGTATGACCTCTTCTATGTCTTCGTAGTCGCAGTCGTACAGGAATTGTTTTTTGTCTGCGACGTAGACGAGCATTGATATCTCCCTATCAGAGCTTGTCGTATTTCTTGTGGCTGCCGTGGGCCTTGTCCACGGGGTACTTGGCCGCATTCTTTTGCAGCTTTTGGGTCACGGCCTCATTGAGGTCAACCCCCAGAACAGAGGCCAGTCGGACCAAATACAGGGTCACATCGGCCAGTTCTTCACGGACGGCGGTGGCTGTGTCAGGATTGGTCGCAACAGACTTGGACGCCTCTTCGGTCAACCACTGAAAAATCTCAGAAAGCTCCCCCACCTCGCCAGTCAGTGCCATGGCCAGGTTTTTAGGGGAGTGGTACTGGTCCCAATCCCGCTCGGCAGCAAAAGCTGCCAGCGCCTGACTCAGACCCTTGACGTCGATCAGGGGGACGGAATCTGCTGAAGGGGCGGTTTTGGCATCCATTAGGGAAGTGGGGCTGGCTAATTATTTAAGTATTGGTCACCATTATGAACAACTATGGGCGGTGTTTTCGCCTGGGAGGAGGTCTGTATGGGTATCTCGTTGTCGCGCCAGGAGTTGTATGACTTGGTCTGGTCCAAACCCATGACCCATGTCTCCAAAGAATTGGGGATGTCGGACGTGATGCTGGGAAAGATTTGCCGAGAGAAAAATGTGCCTCGACCGCCCCGGGGATACTGGGCCAACTTGCTGACAGGCAAGAACAAGTCTCGGTACATCAAACCGCCCTTGCCGGGAATTGGGACGAAGGGATTGAATTTCTGGACGACGCTTGAGTTCGAGCATGAGGCGCGAGAAGAGGCTCGAACTGACAAATTCGATCCCAAAGATTTCAGTGTCCCCATTCCCCCTGGGCCAGAGTTTCCTGAGACACTTGCAGAGTTCCGTGCGCGCGTGGATGCCACCATGCCTGCAACGGTCGAACCAAGCAAGATGAAATCACTTCACCCACTGGTGCAGCGACTGGCAGACCGGGATGCTGAAAAAGCTCGTGACGCCAAGCGATCGTCATGGGATAAGTCAGAGTTTCAGGACAAGGAGGGGGCATACCTTTTGCAGTCCATCAATGGCCTGGTACAGAACTGTGCCAATTTGGGAATCAAGCCAGAAATCAGCGGGCGAGTTCATTTGCGGCTAAGCCTGGGTTTTCGTTTCGGTGGCTTGTTCCGAATGCACGTTGAACGACCTACAGATTGGATGGGCCACAAGATTCCCGGGAAGAAGGCCATTTACAAGTTTGCTTGGGGTCAGGATTGGGAGGTCCGAAATCCCAAAAATCAGAAGTCTTACGAAACGTTTGGCGCCAAGGAAATCCGCGAGCTCATTTTGGAAAAAATTGTGGAGGGGGAAAAGAACTATCGAGAGCATGCGCTGAGGATTTACAGCTGGCATGTATCCTCGCGCAACCAATTACTGGCTGAGCATCAAGAAAAAATCGAAAAGGCAGCGCAAGAAAAGCGTGAGGCCATTGAGCAGATGTTGGCTATGCGGGTTGAGATGATGGATGTCGCTCTTGAAAACATGCGCAAATCTGACCAGGTGCGTGAACTGATCGCGACTATGAAGACAAAAAGTGAAGCCGCCAAGCATCCTATCGATGGGCTGGAGCGTTGGATCGGGTGGGCGTCACACCACGCCAACACCCTGGATCCTCGGAACATGTCTGCCCATCACTTTGAGCAATGGATCGCGAAGTTCAAACTCCGGGACTGAACGTGCTCAGATTTACGCTGGTTGAATGACGGTCCGGTTTTCGTACTCAATCACATCAGAAATTTTGTAGCGCACGATATCGCTGTTGAGTTTCACGTAGGTGGGGCCCTTTTTGTTGTTGCGCCAGTTCTGCAGCGTGCGAACGCTGATGCCCCACCGGGTGCTCAGTTCTTTTTCGTCCATCATGATTGGGACAGAAAAGTCGGCCATGAGCTTTTGCATTTGGTCAAAAAATTTGGCGCTATCGACAGGACTAATGGAGGCGGATATTGCTTGCATGTGATCTTTCAAGGGGGTGATTCCGTTGCCGAGGTGGCACGAAAATCATCCTTGAAAATCTCCGCCCAGATGAGGGGCGGAGCGGAAGAGATGATCGATTTGTCCACCCCTCCTCTAGGTGAAAAGAAGAAACCGGGACCATTCGGCCCCGGTGATGGTCAATCGTTACTCATCGTAAAAATCAACGCCTTTGGTGGGGCTACACCCCAAAGCGCGCTCTGCTTCAGTGAACTTGTCTGCCCACATCAGGATCTCTGCAGTTGAGAACCGAACATTCCTCACTGCTTTGAGATGGGGAATGCCCATCTGTTTTCTGACCGTTGGAGATCTGAACCAGAACAGTGGCATTCCCGTTTTTGCAGATGCCTCTACAGCGTCGATCAAATCGTTTGGAAGGATCTTGAAAAGATCGTTTTCAGACTCGGAAGTCGATCTTCGTCTGCACGAATGTTCAAACAGAATAATTTCGCCTGTGGGATACAAAACACAGCTCCTCAACTTGATGAACACGGGACCAATCCCCTCGCTTCGCCAGCGCTGCAAGGTCTTCATTGAAAGTTTCCAACGGTGCGCCAGTTCTCTTTCACTCCAAAAATGCCGGGTCTCAGGGAGGTTGAGTTCTTGGACTCGGGAAGGCTTTTTCTCAGTCATGATGGGACTCCCGTTTTTCTGCGGGCGGCCATCTGCTTGGTTCCCTTTGTGCTGGTTCTGATTTCCCATGCCAGCACATCCGGCATATGAAAACGGATCGTCATGCCTCTGTCGAAGTCCCTGTGTGGCATGCGAATTTTGGACATGTACTCCGGTGAAAAGAACTTCATGGGCAGGCTGGTCATCCTGCTCATTTCGACGGAGGTCAGAAATATCTCAAGTTCGGAATCTTCTGTAAGTTCGACATTGGGATAAAACGGGTTGACCATCTGGTCCCTTGGCAGTTCCTTTCCTGCGCATGCTTCGTTCCATCGATGGATCTCAAGTTCATAGGTCAATATGTCATTGACGTGGTACCGGACAAGTCCAAAAAGAGAATGCCAAGTTGCGCCGAGACCTTCTTTGCGCCATCGTTGCAGGGTTTTAGGGCTTAGACGCCATCTTCTTGCCAATGTGTCTTCGTCCATGATTGGGTAGTCCATGACTAACTCCTGGTTGGTTGAAATCCAGGCAGATTAGTTTTAAACTTTGGGAACGGAGAAATCTGTGGCCACAAGTCCTGAAAAATTTCGAATATGAGGCGCTACCCAGCAAATTTGTATTTTTGCTGCGAATAGTGCGAATAATTAATATTCCTTTTGGAATCATTGGGTTAGCGCTTTTCGGGAGGCGCGAACGATTGCGAATAAATGCGAACAATTCATGAGCCTGACGCCTGTGCCATAAATTCCTTGCTTGTGATCGCCGTTTGGATGCGCAGACGAGTGGATTCAAGCGATCCATCCAAATTAAAGACTTCTTTAATCGATGAGGTCTAAATTAAAGAAGTCTTTAATTTGAGGCGACGATCGATGTGGTTTCTTGTCCAGGAAGAGAGTGCTTGACTTGATGGTTAGATCATCCAAATAGCATCGCTACGAGTGGACTAGATGAGTTGGCCTAAGACTTAGGGGGCATAACCACCGACTCGTGGGAGCGATTCAATCAAGGGGCAATTGATCGACTGCTCCACCATACACAAGGGCTCGGAAAATCTCCGAGCCCTTTTTCTTTGCTCCAAAGGCCTGTATTTGCGGGCTTCTGACGCATGACCTTAAGGACTCGGCAATTTCACTTCTTCAACAAGTGGAGTTTTTTGCCTTTTTCTCTCTCTTTTCTCTGTTTTCTTAAGGACGCGTCCACAAGGGAAACCTAGGTTTCATGCGGGTTTGCGGGAAGTCGTTTAACCTTAACTGTGCATGAGCATCGGGGATTTGAATGTGCACCTTCGGATGCATTTAGTTTCTTTTGACCTTCCCTGAATCAGGTGGCAAAAGAACATAGATTTTGATCGTATGACTGTGGGTACGGTCTGTTATCCAATCTGGAGAGTTTTGGTTGGTATGTTTAGCGATCTAAGCTTAAAAATAAGTTCGCACAAAGTTGTCGTAACCACTTATTCGCTGGATCATTGTGATAGCGAGCATGCCAATGTTGTTTGACGGTAAAAGACGGGATTTCAACTGGGCAGTCAATCACTTTCAATTCGCCTAATTGAGCAAGAGTTTCTCCAATTTGTCTTGGCAATGTAACGAGTAAATCTGTTGTAGCAAGGATCGCTGGAAGTCCTAAAAATCCTGGTAGTTCCAGTAAAACACGTCGTTCAATGCGTTGACGTTTAAGTGCTTCACTTTGCAGTACGGCACCTGTTCCTGCTGCAATCAATATGTGTGCTTCTTCTTTATATTGTTTGAGGCTTAATTTTTTGCCTACACGTGGATGGTCTCTGTTGGCAAGGCAAACCCAGTCCTGTGTAAATAAAGTTTGTTGGTAAAAGCCTGCTTCTAGCTGGGGAACCAAGCCGATAGCGATGTCTGCATCGCCTGTTTGTAGCGCCAGAGGCATATCGGCATCAATTCGTGCTGCGTCCAATCGAACGTTTGGTGCCAATGCTCGGACATGGGTTAGCAGTTGAGGTAGCAAGGTGATATGACTTGCATCAGTCATGCAAATCCGAAAGCTTCTGTTCGCTGTTGATGGATTAAATACTGGCTCAGATGCGGAGAGTAGCCGGAAAGCCTCCAATGCATTTTGCACAATACCAATTAATGAATCAGCCCTAGGTGTCGGCTGCATTCCTTCGGCAGTTCGTACAAAGAGAGGATCGTTGAACTGAGTCCTAAGTTTTGCCAACCAGATGCTTACTGTGGGTTGGCTCAGGCCCAACTCCTCCGCTGCACGCGTGACGCTACCTGTATGGTGGAGCAGTTCAAACAATCTTAAGAGTTTGGCATCAAACAAGTCTGATGTGAGAGCGACAGTTTCAGCAGATTTGGCTCTTGGCATGTCAAAGCTCCGTTTTTTGTATTAAAAAATGCAATACTGAATATTGTATTCATTGCATTGCCAATGCTGACATGTCTACCTAGCATTCGCTCCCATGAAAATAGTTGTACTTGGAGCGGGCGCATTAGGTTGTGCGCTTGGAAGCGTGCTCACCGAAGGCGGGCATGAGGTTTGGTTGGTTAATCGCGGACAAGCGCATGTCGATGCAATGAATCAACATGGACTAAAAGTGCGTGAAAACGGAGTTGACCGTTTTGTCAAAGTACACGCTGCAACTTCGTGTGCAGGAGTTCAACTCGGTTCAGGCCCTGTTGATCTCATCATCGTTCTCGTGAAATCGTTCCACACAAGAGAAGCGATAGAGTCTGCCGGGCCAATTTTGAGCCCAGAAACTGTTGTTCTATCTCTTCAAAACGGTTTAGGTCACGAAGACATCTTGGCTGAAGTTGTGGGTCAAGAAAGAGTTCTTGCAGGCAAAACTTACGCTGGTGGCGTGATGATTGGCTCGGGCCACATCATTGTGGGAACGCAAGGCAAAGACACCCATATCGGCGAGCTCAACGGCCAAGTGACTGAGCGCGTGACACGCATTGCCGAGGTGTTCAATAAAGCTGGCTTGTTGACCCATGTGAGTGAAAACATCATGGGCACCATGTGGGACAAGCTTTTGGTCAACGTTGCCACGGGCGCGTTGAGTGGCATCACCCGTTTGACCTATGGCGAGCTGTATCAACTGCCAGAAGTCGAAGCCTGCGCTATTGCCGCTGTGGCTGAAGCGATGGCGGTTGCTAAAGCCAAAGGCATCACGTTAAGCGTGACCGATCCTAAACAACCGTGGGTTAAAGCTGCAGCAGGCTTGCCTTATGAATTCAAAGCTTCCATGTTGCAAAGCTTGGAAAAAGGCTCCATCACCGAAATTGACTTTGTCAACGGCGCCGTCGTGCGTTGGGGGGCAAAGCTGGGTGTTCCTACACCCGTGAACCTTGCGCTTGTAGCCTGTATGAAAGGCATTGAGCGCGGTTTGTTCCATGTTCCATCGAAGAAAGAAGCCGCATGACCTATACCAATAAAGCCTATGTCGAACACGTTGCTGTACGCGTAAAGGACATTAATTGGCACATCAAATTCTTTTATGAAGTTCTAGGTATGGATGTGCGAGAAATCGATGGCCCGACCGATAACCCGCGCCAATATTGGACGATAGGTGGCATGCAATTCATGTCGACACCTGATTTTGAAGCACCTCCATCGAACGATTCAGGATGGTTAGGCCATCTTGGTGTGATGGTGGATGACCTCGAAGGTGCAATTGCTGAAGCCCAAAAGTGGGGTGTTACGCAGTTGCCACAAGGAAGAAATTGGCTTCAGTTACCAGACGGACTTGCTGTCGAGTTGATTCAAGCAGCGCCAGGAACCATCGCACAAGCACTATCCGTTAATCCCCGAGCGAAATAAATCACATGAAACTCACTCCCCCTGTCATTCAATTCAAGACGCCCGAAAAATATTGGGACGATGCTAAAGAGGGCGACGTTTGCATCAGCCCTTCTTATGTGGTTACGGAAGAGCGCATCAATGCCTATGCCGTGCTGACAGGTGATTACACACCTGTTCACATTGATGAAGACTATGCCAAGACCACGCCCTTCGGTACGCGCGTGGCGCATGGTTTGTTGGGACTTTCAATTGCCGATGGTTTGAAAACCCAAAGCGAATACCGCTTCTTACCAGGTATGTCGCTGGGCTGGACGTGGGACTTTTTGTTACCCATCAAGATCAACGACACGCTGCACGTGAAGTTCACCGTCACAGGTTTACGCGCATCGAAAAGTCGCCCGGGCTGGGGCATCGTTATCTTGCCTTCAGAGCTGATCAATCAACATGGTGAAGTTGTGCATAAGGGCGAGCATCGACTCATGATTCCACGTCGTCCAGGAGCGTTTTGATGCAAGACTTACCACTCAAAGGAATTCGTGTCATTGATTACAGCCATTTTTTGGCGGGCCCTTACGTGGGGCGCTGTTTGGCGGCCATGGGCGCAGAAGTGATCAAAGTTGAACGACCCGGTTTGGGAGATGCGGGTCGTCAGCATTCACATGTGATTGATGACCAACAGAGCGGTTACTTTCTGCAGCTCAACATGGGCAAGCAAGGGGTGAGTGTGAACATGCGGGACCCGCGCGGTAAAGAGTTCATGCAAAAACTCTGTGACAGTGCTGACGTGTTTATTGAGAACTACCGCCCTGGCGCACTGGAAAAGTTAGGCCTTGGGTACAAAGAGCTGTCAAGCCGAAATCCAAAGCTGGTGTATTGTTCTATTTCAGCCTACGGCCACACGGGACCTGATTCTCACCGTGCGGGATTTGGACTCATTGCCGAAGCCAAAAGCGGCATCATGCAAATGGTGGGTGTACCCGGAGAAGCACCGCCGTTATTGCGTATTTCTTTAGGCGACATGTATACCGGCATTCACGCAGTAGCTGCCATCAATGCTGCTTTGCTAGGGCGCGTGAACTCAGGCAAGGGACAACACATTGACATGGCGTTGTACGACACCTTGGTCTCTATGCACGAATACGCTGTGCAGTGCTACACCTTGTCAGGTGGAGCAGTGCTCCCGCAACAAACTGGGCACGACATGCCGACCTCAACGCTGTACGGAGTGTTTCGCGCCAAGGACGGTGACTTGGTGATTGCCGCGCAGGTGGACGATGCGTGGATTCGTTTTGCCACCATGCTGGAGCAACACGGAGGCCCTGCGGGGTTTGGTGCAGACACGCGATTCCATAGCTTGAATGGACGCAATGCCCATCGCGAAGAAATACTGACCACAGTGAAAACTTGGGTGGCACAACGTGAAGTGGCACAAGTGCTTGCCTTGCTTGACGCGATTGATTTGCCAAGCGCCAAAGTTCAACGCATTGACGAGGTCATCAACGATCCGCAAATTCAAGCGCGCGGCATGATCTTGGAGCAGGACCACCCTCGATACGGCAAATTGAAGTTACCGAATCTGCCGTTTCGTTTCTCTGATTGCGACACCAACCTACCAATGCAGCAAGTGGCGCCAGATATGGGGCAGCACAACGCAGATGTGGCAGCCAAGCTGGGTTACTCGGCGGAGCAAATTGCGACTATGCAAGCAGACGGTGTTTTGTTTTCCAAGTGAGTGATGTATGACAGACAAATACGCAGTTTTCGGAAATCCGATTGACTTTTCAAAATCGCCTTTCATTCATATGAGTTTTGCGGGCGAAACAAAGCAAGACATTGAATACACCAAGGTCTTGGCCCCGCTGGGGAAATTCAATGAGACAGTTGATCAGTTTCGTGCTGAAGGTGGCAAAGGCATCAACATCACAGCACCATTCAAGCTGGACGCGTTTCAATATGCGACGAAGCGTTCATTGGTTGCAGAGTTGGTGGGAGCAGCCAATGCATTGACCTTCAATGGCGATGAAGTCATTGCAGAAAACTTTGATGGCATTGGCTTGGTCCGTGATGTTGTGCATAACCTCGGTCATCCGCTCCGAGCTAAGAAAGTATTGCTGCTTGGTGCGGGTGGGGCAGCGCGAGGGGCATTACTAGCCTTCTTGGCTGAAGCGCCTGAGTTACTGGTCATCGCTAACCGAACACATTCAAAAGCAGAAGAACTTGTAGCGATTGCAACTAAACACAAATCCGAGGGCACTCATGTTCAAGCGATTCCTTTTTCGGATTTGAACGGCATGAAGTTTGATTTGGTTTTCAATGCAACTTCTGCCAGCTTGCGAGGTGAACTACCAGCCGTGCCCGCAACTGTATTTGTACATGATGCATTGGCTTATGAACTCGCTTATGCCAAAGGATTGACACCGTTCTTGCGGCTTGCTCAAAACGCAGGTGTTCGTCATTTGGCAGATGGCGTTGGCATGCTGGCCGAACAAGCTGCGGAGGCTTTTGCTTGGTGGCGAGGTGTGCGTCCCCCCACATCTTCAGTGATTGATCAGCTACGAGTGCCCCTCAAATAACGAGCTTTATAAGTACCACCTTTTTTTCTCACCCGGTAATTTAAGTTTCAACAAAGGAGACAACTATGAAACGACTGTTCCTCAAAACTCTGATCGCCACCGCGGCGTTGGCTACAGCTGGTTTAGCCAATGCTCAAGAGCGCACATTTAAATTCGCCCTTAATGCCCCTGAGGGGCACCCTGCGATTGCGGGAATGAAAAGGTTTGCTGAGACAGTGGCGGCCAAGAGCAATGGGCGATTCAAAGTGAATCTGTTTTATAGCGGCACTTTAGGAAGCGACCAAGCGGTGATATCTGCGCTCAAAGGCGGCACCATCGAGATGGCAGTTATGAATTCTGGCATTCTCTCTTCAGAAGCCAAGGAACTTGCGATTTTCGACTTTCCCTTTTTATTCGCCAACGAAAAAGAGTCTGACGCCATCGTTGATGGCCCAGTGGGCAAAAAGATGCATGCTTTGCTTGAGTCAAAGGGTATTGTTGGTTTGTCTTATTGGGAACTGGGATATCGCCAGATTACTAACTCCAAGCGCCCGATTAACAAGGTTGAAGATATTGAAGGTCTGAAACTGCGTGTGATTCCCAGTCCTATCAACATCGACTGGACCAAGGCTTTAGGCGCCAACCCTACGCCACTCCCATTTCCTGAAGTCTACGGTGCACTAGAGCAAAAAGCCATTGATGGCCAGGAAAACCCGCTTTCTGTAATCGCTGCCAGTAAGTTCTGGGAGGTTCAAAAATATGTGGCCCTAACTAATCACCAGTACAACCCCCAGTCGGTCATTTTTAGTAAGAAAGTTTGGGACACTCTCAGCCCAGCAGATCGCAAGATGATTGACGACGCAGCTGATGATGCTACAAAGTCCCAGCGTGAACAAGCTCGTGCCGCAGTAGCTGCCAACCTTGAATTGCTGAAGAAAAATGGCATGGTGGTAACACAACTTCCCCCCGCTGAAGTGGCTAAGTTACGCGAGAAGATGAAGCCTGTGATCGTTAAATACACCGCGTCAGTTGGCGAAGCCACTGTCGCTGAAGTGCAGGCCGAATTGGCTAAGTTGCGTAAGTAACAGACCGTAGGCTTCAAGGGTGCGCTGCAATTGCAGCGCACTTTTTCTTCAGATCGCTTAGGCGATCAAACTTCGCAATGCGTCAGGCGTTGTAGACGGCAAGCCGAAGAATTCCAGATACGCTGGAATCTGCTCGAAAAGCATATCGGCTCCACCTTGGATGCGAGCCCCTTGCGCTTTTGCCGCAACCAAGAAAGCCGTAGGCTTGGCACTGTGGACCACGTCGCAAACAAAACTTCCTGGCATGATGCGATTGACATCTAGTGGCATTGGATCACCAGGATTCATCCCCATTGGCGTCGCATTGACGACCAGATCGCACTCTGTTGCATCGCTGGAGCCTGTGCTTACCGCTACGCCGGGGCAGTGCTCTTTAATCCGTGTAGCCAGTGATTCAGCCGCCTCGGCACGAGCGTCATAAAGGCTGATCGAAGCGATGCCTTGTGCAGCAAGAGACGCTGCAATTGCCGAGCCCACGCCCCCGGCGCCGACTACCAGCACTCGTGCCCCCGGGACCTGCAGGCCTTGGCGTTGCACCGCGCGAACGAAGCCAATGCCATCGAACATATCGCCTTCGAGCTTGCCATCGGCGGTCAATCGCACCGCGTTGCATGCCCCGGCGATGCTAGCGGCGGGCCGTGCAATGTCAAGAATCTCCATCACGCTGACCTTATGAGGCATGGTGATGACCGCACCGCGTAAGTTACGCAAAGCGAACAGAGAACGCAGGAATTGACCGAAGGGCTCAGTCTCGCAAGCCATGGGCACTAAAACCGCATTGATTCCTGCGGTGACGAAATAGGGGTTGTAGATTGAGGGTGACTTGAAGCCAGCAGTGGGAAATCCAATGTGGGCAATCAGTTCGGTTGAGCCATTGATATTCATGATTGAACCTTTCAGGCTTGTTGCCAGGTTTTACGAAGGAATTCGGCGCTTTGATGCATGCCTGCCACCGGCTCTCCGTTGATTCCACACTCGCAACTCAGGTGACCTTTATATCCAGCACGTTTGAGGTTTCCAAAAAACGTGGCGTAGTCATATTTGCCTGTTCCCGGATTCATGCGTCCTGTATCAGCTAGATGAATGTGAGCCAACTGAGGGCCGCATTCAGCAATCGTAGAAAGGGGTTCTTTTTCTTCATCAACGTGGTAGAAGTCAGCAAGCCCTTTCACATTGGACAAACCGGTACGACTTGCTAGGCGAACGCCATCCGCAACGCTGTTGCACTGATTAGATTCCTTGCGATTTAATGGTTCAATGACCAAAGTGGCGCCTTGCGGCAGGGCTGGGGCTATCCACTCAAGCGCTTTTACAAATTGATCTTCGGCTAGTAAGGGGTCAAAGCCATCGGGCACGTTGCGCGTCCAGCCGCTCCCATATACGACCTGTGTTGCGCCTCCTAGTGACATTATTTCGGCTACACGCTCAATGTAGGCGCGCGCTCGATCCTCATCAATCTGTGGACCGACCAGCCGCAGATCGTGGGGAAACAGATAACTCATGACTGGCACTGGCAAAGGCAGTTCGCAAACTATGGCTTTTGCTTCGGCGAATGCAGCGTTGTTCTCGAGCTTCAGCGGTACAAGCTGTAATTCAATGTAATCCAGACCTGCGGCCTGCATAAAAGATGCCTTGTCGGGTGTGCCACACCAACCGATCAGAGGTACGGAAGAGGAAGTCATAGTTAGCTCCTAAAAAGATTCACAAGGCTTGACGGATGTGTCATTTGTGATTTTGGGTGCTATATCTTCACTCATTCCAATGCAGATGATTATGATGCGATATGTGAATTCATTAGGTTCAAATCGTGAATAAAGAGCCACAATTGCAGGACTTGCGCATGTTTTGTTTGGTAGTACTCAATGGCAGCTTCATTGGTGCAGCGCGTAATGGGCGTTTTTCGCCAAATTTAGTGACTAAGCGAGTTGCCTTATTGGAGAAGTCTCTTGGCGTTCAGTTGCTTAGTCGGACGACTCGAAAGGTAAGCATTACAGATGAAGGTCAAAAGGTCTTTGGCTGGGCGCAACGCATCCTGGAAGATGTGGATAGCATGCATGGGGAATTGCGCAACGATGCCAGCGAGCCACAAGGTCCTCTGCGGGTGGCCTCAAGCGCTAGGCTAGGGCGCGAAATCGTTGCACCAGCGCTTTCTCGAATGAAATCACGTTTTCCAGGTATTGAGGTCTGGTTGGAGTTAATGGACCGGCGTGTTGATCTGCTTGGGGAGGGCTTTCATGTGGATATTCGCGCTGGTGAAGTCGAAGAGGCAAGTCTGATAGCCCACCCAGTGAGCGACAGCTCACGTATTTTGTGCGCAGCGCCATCTTATTTAAGCCGCTATGGTCAACCTAACTCGCTTGCCGATCTATACGACCACGAATGCGTGTTGCTTCGCGAACGGGCTGAGCCCTTTGGTATGTGGCGACTAGAGGGACCCGCTGGGCAAGAGACTATAAAAGTTTCTGGTAGCTTAGCGAGTAACGACATAGATGTCGTATTGCGTTGGGTAAAAGAGGGGTTCGGCATAGCCATGAGTGCTGACTGGCTATTTAGGGACAGTCTTGAAAACGGTAGCTTGGTGCGAGTTCTTCCCGAATGGCGTCAACCAGCGAAAGTAAATGCTGTTACCTCTACACGGTCCGACCAGTCTGCCAAAGTTCGTATTTTTCTTGAATATCTTCGAGAAACGATGAATGCACCGAGAACTTAACATGTAGGATTAATTTATAGCGGAATAACGGAAGTTGGACATGTATTCCTGATTGATTGCGGGTGGTTGATGGCTATTGAGCAGATTGAGTAGAGTTTTTATTCGCTCCATTTCTATTTGGTGGAGCATTCATAATTTGAAAAACCACTCTCAAGTTGCCCAGCAAAACCTTAGAGCAGCTCTTGACTGACCAAAATACTTGTGGACGGCCTATGAAAACCCAGTCAAATTTGCGGTCGAAAATTGAGCCAAAATCTGAATTTGTAAGTTACGGACTGCATACGCAACTACCGGTAACCAGATAGCAGGTGCCGTTCGTGAGGAATTGAATCAGAGTCCACAATGGACCACCATATACAAGGGCTCGGAAAATCTCCGAGCCCTTTTTCTTTGCTCCAAAGCCCTGTATTTGCGGGCTTCCGACGAGTGAACTTAGGTAACTGCTAAGAGCAATTGTGATTTTGCTGAAGCCGTCATCTAGTCATTAAAAGCCAACGTACCGCACAAAACTTTCGTTGGATTCTCGGGTGGATTTAACTTGGTTAGCGACAAATTCCTCATCGGGATAGCCCATGGCAATGCAAATCATGATGCATTGATCATCAGGAATGCCCGCGTGCTCATGGACAACCGCCGACTGCATGATGCCTTGCCCATTGATCACAGTGCCCAGCCCGCGCTCCCAAGCCGCCAAGACGATGGCGTGCGAAAAAGCACCCAGGTCAAACTGACTGATAGCGGCGGGTTCTAAATTCTTGTCGTACGTCAACACCAATGAGACCGGCGCATCGAACTGCCTAAATCCGCGCATCACCCAATCGGTGCGTCTGACTTTGTCATCACGTTCAATGCCCATGGCGTCAAACAGCTGGACAGCAATGGCCACTTGGCGTTTGCGGTGCTCGCCTTCGTAGGCTTCCTTCATGGGGAAATCACGCTTGGGAGGAACGCCATTCACCATGTTGTGGGAATTGCCTTGGCGAATCCGGTCTAAGGGCTCGCCGCTGACTACGTGCACATACCAAGGCTGGGTGTTCATGGAAGAGGGCGCCCATTTGGCCACTTCAATGATTTCATCAATCACTTCGCGTGGAATGGGTTTGTTCTGAAAACCTCGGATGCTTTTACGTGCTTTGATCAGCTCAGAAAATTCCATGTGTTGTCCTCACTGCAAGATTTCAAAAAATTTTAGGACCTCACACACGCGTCGGTATGTCCCCAACGTGCAACACGCAAATGACCTCATGCATCGTTGTGACTCACCATCCCGCTATGCTTGCGCACATGACTTCTCCTGTTTCTCTTGCTGGCTTGCGCCCGTTTTTGACGCCTTACCGCATGGCGTTGTCGCTGGCCGGGGTGTTTCTTGTGCTGGCTGCAGGCGCCACCTTGGCATTTCCATGGGCTCTCAAGCGTTTGATCGATGACGGCTTGGCGAGCAGTGCCAGTGATGCCGAACTGGCCTATGGCTTTGTGCGACTCTTTGGTGTGGCCGTGGCGCTGGCCGTGTTTTCATCGGCACGGTACTACACCGTGAGTTGGCTGGGCGAGCGAATCACCACCGACTTGCGTAACGCTGTCTACAGCCATGTCTTGCAGCAAAGCCCAGCTTTTTTTGAGACCACGCAATCGGGCGAGGTGATTTCACGCCTGACCAACGACACCACCCTGGTGCAGACCGTGGTGGGTTCGTCCCTGTCGATGGGGCTGCGCAACCTGGTCATGGGCGTGGGCGCCATGGTGATGTTGGTGTGGACCAACCCGATGCTGATGCTGCAAGTGCTGGTGGTTTTGGTGATCGTCGTGCTGCCCGCGGTCACGTTAGGTCGCCGGGTGCGTCGCCTCTCGCGTGCCACCCAAGATCGTGTGGCCGACGCCAGTGCACTGGCAGGCGAGGTGCTCAACGCGATTCCTGTGGTGCAGAGCTACACCGCCGAGCAGCGTGAGGCCCATCGCTTTGTGGCATCCACACTGCGCGCACTTGGCACGGCGCTGCGCCGAATTCGCGCGCGGGCCATGCTTGTGGGCTTTGTGATCATGGCCACCAGCGCTGTGCTGCTGTGGGGCCTGTACATGGGCACGCAGGCTGTGCGTGCGGGCACCACCAGCCCCGGCGAGCTGGGCCAGACCGTGTTCTACGTGATCCTGCTGGCCAGCGCCTTTGCCGTCTTGGGTGAGGTGTATGGCGATGTGCTGCGCGCCGCTGGCGCTACCGAGCGCTTGATGGAGCTCTTGCATGCCCGCTCGGTCGTGGTCGAGACGCTGCTGCCACGACAGCCTGTCTGGCACGCAGGCGGCGCCAGCCTGCAGCTGCAGGAGGTGCGGTTTCATTACGCCTCACGCCCAGGTACATGGGCGCTCGATGGCCTGTCGGGCGACATCGCCTCCGGCAAGACCGTGGCCATTGTGGGTCCCAGTGGTGCTGGCAAAACCACCTTGTTTGATTTGCTGATGCGCTTTCACGATCCTCAACAAGGTCACATTGAGATGGATGGGGTGCCAATTGCACACATGTCGCTGCATGCGTTGCGTGAGCGCATTGCCCTGGTGCCACAGATGCCTGTGATCTTCACGGGCAATGTGCTGGACAACATCCGTTACGGTCGTCCCGATGCCAGCATGGAAGAGGTGCACGCTGCGGCGGTCGCAGCACATGCGCACGACTTCATTGAGGCGCTGCCACGAGGCTACGACACCGAGCTCGGCGATCGCGGTGTACGTCTCTCGGGGGGCCAGCGTCAGCGCATTGCGATCGCCCGCGCCATACTCAAGAATGCGCCGCTGTTGCTGCTGGATGAAGCAACCAGCGCGCTGGATGCGCAGAGCGAACAGATGGTGCAGGCGGCGCTGGAGCGGGCCATGGTTGGTCGCACCACCCTTGTGATCGCCCACCGTCTGGCCACCGTGCAACGCGCCGACGAGATTTGGGTGTTAGACCAAGGGCATCTTGTCGAGCAAGGCACCCACAATGAGTTGATGGCACGCGGCGGTCTTTACGCCAGCTTGGCAGCGCTGCAATTCAATGCGGTCAATCGCTGAGTACTGAATGCGGCTGAAGCCTTCGAGGTCGTAATTTAATTAGGGTGCGTTATTCGGGTTCTTCAAAGCCCGAATTTTGGCGGCATTTCGTTCACTGGCCGACACAATATGTTCGCGCATGAGGACATCGAAATGGTCCCAATCGGCATCCCGCAAGCTGTTGAGCAAAGACCGATGGTGGTCAATACCTTCTTGCGAAATGATGTCGGTGGGTGTCACCAGTTGTACTCGCAGCGCGGCAATGCGTGCACCGGCCAGCGCGTAGGCATGCTGGATGTAGTGGTTGCCGCAGCGCTGGATGATGGCCTCATGAAATAGAGTGTCTGCCTTGCTGGAGCGGATGGCATCGTTCTCGTTGCGGGCGACTTCCATTTCTGTGACAGCCTGGGCCAAAGTCTCAAGCAAGTTTTCCTTATCGAGCTGGTAGGCCAGTTGTGCAGCCCGCGGTTCGATCAGGCAGCGGAAATCCCCCAACGACAACAAATCTTCTTCATCAGGTTCGAACACATAGCTGCCGCGTTGTGGTCGCACATTGACCAGACCTTCGATTTGCAGCAGGTTCAGGGCTTCGCGCACTGGGGTGCGGCTGACGCCGAAGGTGCTGGCCAGAGACTCCTCCGCAATCAATTCGCCCAATTTGAACTCGCCATTGATGATGGCTTCACGCAGGCGCGCGGCCACTTGGTGCGCCAAGGATTTGGGCTGTTCAAGACGCATGGAGCGAGTGGTCATGGGCTTAGCTGGTGAGAACTTTGCTGGTGAGTATGCCTGAGCCAAAAGATTTTTTTGATAATAAAAACCCTAGTATGTAAGATACTAGGGTATCTCCTGATGCTGCCAAAACGCGGACTGCAAATAATCCTCGCATGACAGAAATACATGCGACGGCAGCTCACACTGCTTTGGTGAATTTGCAAAATCAATTGGGGGCCCAGGCCGTCTTGATCGGTGAGGCGGTGCCGGATCGCAACCGCAACGACTGGAGCAGCCAGGCGCCAACGCACCCCATTGCCGTGGTTCGGCCCAAAGATGCGGCTGAGGTCAGCGTGGCGCTCAAAGCCTGCGCCCAAGCGGGGCTCAAAGTGGTGCCGCAAGGCGGGTTGACTGGCTTGTGTGGTGGTGCGCGACCCGAAGATGGTTGGGTGGCTTTGTCCATGGAGCGCATGGTCGGTGTCGAAGAAGTCGATTCTGCAGGCAGCACCATGACGGTCTGGGCGGGCACGCCGTTGGAAGTGGTCCAGCAGGCGGCTGACCAAGCCGGGCTGTTTTTTTCGCTCGATCTGGGCGCGCGTGGTTCCTGCGCGATTGGCGGCAATCTGTCGACCAATGCGGGCGGCAACCGCGTCATTCGCTATGGCATGGCACGTGAACTGGTGCTGGGGATTGAGGTGGTGTTGCCCGATGGCACCATCATCACCAGCCTCAACAAAATGCTCAAAAACAACGCGGGGTATGACCTCAAGCAGCTGTTCATCGGCAGCGAAGGCACCTTGGGCATCATCACCCGTGTGGTGTTGCGTTTGCACCCCAAACCCCAATGCACCATGGCCGCCTTGTGTGCGGTGAACGATTTCGAGGCGCTGGTTGGGCTGCTCAAGGCGGCGCGTGCTGGCCTGGGGCCCACACTGTCGGCCTTTGAAGTCATGTGGCCCGACTATTGGCATGTGGTCACGAACCGCGCCAAAGTGAAAGCGGCGGTGGGACAAGGTCACGCGCAGTATGTGTTGATTGAGGCGCAGGGCACCGACGAACAAGCCGACCCGCCACGCTTTCAGGCTTGGTTGGAATCGGTCATGGCACAGGGCCTGCTGGCCGATGCTGCGGTGGCTCAAAGTTTGTCTGATGTCAAAGGCTTCTGGGCCTTGCGCGATGCGTGTGCCGACTTCTTTCAGGTGATTGGACCCCATGTCTCGTATGACGTGGCCATGCCCATTGGTCGTATGGCGGACTTTGCCGTGCAATGCAAAGCCGATTTGTTGGCCGCAGGTGGCATCCAAAGTATTTACTACGGTCACGTCGGTGATGGCAATTTGCACTTGGTCGTCTGGGCCGACGGGGTGAGCCTGACCGAGCAACCCAAAGACACCATGGATGCTGTGATCTACGGTTTGGTCAAAGAACGCGGTGGCTCGATTTCGGCTGAGCACGGCATTGGGACTCAGAAAAAGAAATGGCTGGGCCACTCGCGCAGCGCCGAAGAAATTGCACTGATGCAGACGCTCAAAAGAGCACTGGATCCCAACAATTTGCTGAACCCTGGAAAGGTCGTGTCCGTATGAAGCCGCTCATTCGACTGGTTGAGTTTGCTCTGGCCACTTTGATGCTGGGCATGGTGGTGATGGTGTTTGGCAACGTCGTGCTGCGTTACGGTTTCAACTCTGGCATCACCGTGTCCGAAGAATTGTCACGGGTGTTCTTTGTGTGGCTGACCTTTATTGGTGCGATTTTGGCGATGCACGAAAGCGCCCACCTGGGCGTGACCAATGTGGTGGAGCGCATGACGCGCCGTGGCAAGCTCATCAGCGCGGGCATCTGCCAGGTGCTGATCATCACCTGCAGCGTCATGCTGGTTTGGGGCACTTGGAGTCAGCACGAGATCAACGCCACCACCCGAGCGCCTGTCACAAGCCTGCCTCTGATCTGGGTGTTTGGCGTGGGCTACTTGACGGGCACCTTGATTGCCGTGCATGCCATCCACAAACTGTGGCGAATCTTGACCGGTCAAATCACAGATGAGGAGCTCATCGAAGTGATCGAGGAAGACAGCGTTGTTCCCCCGATGTCCTTGAATGAGAAAAAAGCATGACCGTCCTTGTTTTTACGTTTGCTTTGCTCGGCACCATGGCGCTGGGCTTGCCCGTGGCCTTTGCCTTGCTGGTCAGTGGCATTGCCCTGATGGTCACCCAAGGGCAGTTTGACACCACCATCCTGTCGCAAAAGCTGATCGAAGGCGCAGACAGTTTTCCATTGCTGGCCATTCCCTTCTTCATGTTGGCAGGCGAGTTGATGAACTCGGGCGGTCTGTCCAAACGGATCGTCAACTTTGCGCTGGCCTGGGTGGGGCACATTCGCGGTGGCTTGGGTTTGGTTGCCATCTTCGCCACGGTGATCATGTCGGCCATTTCTGGCAGCGCTGCCGCTGACATTGCGGCGGTTGGCACCTTGCTGATTCCGATGATGCGTAAGGCAGGCTACAACGTGGCCCGTTCTTCCGGTCTGATTGCCGCTGCAGGCGTACTCGGGCCCGTGATTCCGCCTTCGATCGGCATGATTGTGTTTGCCGTCATGGCCAATGTGTCGATTGGTAAGCTGCTGCTGGCTGGCGTCTTCCCAGGTTTGATGCTCGCAGTGGCACTTGTCATTGCGTGGTTGTGGGTGGTGCGTAATGACAAGATCGAAGCGCTGCCACGTCAGCCCATGGTGGAGCGCATGCATGCGGGCATCGACGGCATCTGGGCGCTGTTGATGCCGTTGGGCATCATCGGTGGACTTAAGTTTGGTGTCTTCACGCCCACGGAAGCCGGTGTAGCGGCCTGTGTGTACGCCTTTGTGATCGGTGTTTTTGTATACCGCGAGCTGGCTTGGCGCGATCTCTACCGTTTGTTTGTGCAAGCCGCCAAAACCACGGCTGTGGTGGTGTTCATGATTGCGGCGGCGTTGGTGTCGGCCTTTTTGATCACCACCAGCGAAGTGCCCCAGCAAGTGGCAACCATGCTGGAGCCCTTCATTGGCCAACCCATTTTGCTGATGTTCGTGATCATGGTGTTGATCGTGGTCATTGGTACCGCATTGGACTTCGCGCCTACGCTGATGATCTTGACCCCTGTGCTGATGCCCGTCATCAAGCAAGCAGGCATTGATCCCATTTATTTTGGGGTGCTGTTCATCATCAACAACTCCATCGGCCTGATCACACCACCGGTGGGCATTGTGCTCAATGTGGTCTGTGGTATTTCCAAAATCTCAATGAGCGAGCTGATGAAAGGGCTGTGGCCTTTCCTGATCGCCGAATTGATCGTGCTGTTTTTGCTGGTCCTGTTCCCCTCGTTGGTACTGGTGCCGCTCAAGTGGCTGATGTAGTTGCGCTATTTCACTTTTCCGTTCCCTCACGACAAACCCAGGAGACACTGACATGACTTCATTCAAACCTTCATTCAAACGGCTGGCCACTGCTGTGGCGATCGGCCTGTTGGCCGCTGGCGCGGCCAACGCCCAGTTCCAGGACCGTACCTTCCGTATGTCCAACGGTGTGGGCAAGGACCATCCCATGGGTCATGGCACGACCAAAATGAACGCCTGTACGCTTGAAAAAAGCGGCGGCAAGATGAAGGTGCAAGGCTACTGGGATTTCCAACTTGGCAATGATTTGCAAGGCCTGCAGGCCACACGCAGCGGCACGGTGGATATGGTCAATACGTCGACGGCGCCGGTGGCTGGTGTGGTGCCCGAGCTGGGTGTGTTCGATCTGCCTTTTCTGTTCAACAGTGAAAAAGAAGCCGACCAGCTGCTCGACGGCAAAGTGGGGGACTGGTTCAATGCCAAGATGCCTGCCGCTGGCTTGATCAACCTGGCTTGGTGGGAAAACGGTTTCCGCCACATGACCAACTCCAAGCGTCCAGTCAACCGCCTCGAAGATTTCAGCGGCATCAAGATGCGCGTGATGCAAAACAAGATCTACATCGACACCTTCAACACATTGGGTACCAACGCCGTGCCACTGGCTTTCTCGGAGGTGTATTCCGCACTTGAAACCAAAACCGTCGATGCTCAGGAAAATCCCTTCCTCAACATCCAGAACATGAAGTTCTACGAAGTACAGAAATACCTCACACTGACCAAGCACAGCTACAGCCCCAACATGCTGCTGTTCTCCAAAAAAGTGTGGGACGGCTTGTCCACCCAAGAACAGGCAGTGCTCAAAGAATGCGCCGCCCAAGGGCGTGATGTGCAACGCAAAGTCAACCGCGAGCAGTCTGACGCCAGCGTGGCTTTCTTCAAGAGTCAAGGTATGCAGGTCAACGAAATTTCTGCCGCTGAAATGACTCGCATCCGCGAACGCACCAAGGTGATTTACGAGCAAGCCGCCAAGACCATTGGCGCGGAGCCGACCAACTTGGTGTTCAACGAACTCAAGCGCATCCGTGGCAACTGATCACGCGCTGCTGGGCCAGGTGGCATGGGTCACTGGCGGTGGCAGCGGCATTGGCCTGGCCGGAGCGATTGATCTGGCGCTGGCTGGTGCCCAGGTGGTCATCTCGGGGCGTGACGCCGACAAACTCAACGCTGCGGTTGCATCTGCGCTTGAGCGTGGTGTGCCCGCCAACCGCATACAGGCCATGCCACTGGATGTGGCCGATGCTGCCAGCGTGAACCGCGTAGCGCAGGCCATCGAAGCCCAGCACGGCGCCATCGACATTTTGGTGAACAGTGCGGGCACCAACTTTCCCAAGCGTTACTGGTGTGACACCGACGCCGAGACCTTCGCCCAAGTGGTGGCCATCAATCTCAACGGCGCCACCTACTGCACCTTGGCTGCCGCCAAAGGCATGCGCGCGCGGCGCCGCGGGACGGTGATCAACGTGGCCTCGTTTGCCGGTTGGCACTTTGAGTACATGACCGGCCCGGCCTACACCTCGAGCAAGGCCGCGATGATGGCGCTCACGCACTCGTTCAACATCGAAGAATGCGTCAATGGCTTGCGTGCCACTGCGCTGTGTCCGGGGGAGGTGGCCACACCCATCCTCAAAAAACGACCGGTTCAGCCCAGTGAGGCCGACAAGGCTCGCATGCTGCAAGAGGCAGACATGGGCCGAACCATCCGCTTCATTGCCGAAATGCCAGCCCATGTGTGCGTGAATGAAATGGTGATCTCACCCGTTTGGAATCGCACCTACGTGGCCAGCGAGCCTTTGCAGCGCAAGGCGGTGTCTGCATGAGCGCCGGTGCACACCAGGGCCGGGTGGTGGCCATCACCGGTTCCGGACAAGGCATTGGCAAGGTGCTGGCACAGCGTTTTGCGCGAGAAGGTGCGCACGTCATCGTCTCCGACATCAACCCCGAGGCTTGCGCACAAACGGCTGCAGAACTCAACACCATTGGCGTGAGCGCCGATGTGACGAAGGCCGAAGATTGCGCCGCCTTGGTAGCGCAAGCGGTCACCCGCTTTGGCCGACTCGATGTGATGGTCTGCAACGCCGGCATCATGCAACTCAAGCCCTTGCTTGAGCTCGATGGTGCGGACTGGGACCGCATGCTGTCAGTCAACGTCAAAGGCTGTTTTCTGAGCTTGCAAGCTGCGGCACGACAGATGCTGCAACAAGAGCCACTGGCCGTTGGCCGCCCACGCGGCAAGATCATCACCATGGCCTCGATCGCGGGGCGACCCGGCGCAGGCCCGATCGCGACGGTCATTCCCCACTACCGCGCCAGCAAAGCAGCGGTGATCAGTCTCACCCAATCGGCGGCCATGACGTTTGCACCGCACATCACGGTCAATGCCATTTGCCCAGGCTTGGTGGAGAGCGATATGTGGCGCCGCATGGACGCGGATTGGACGGCTTTGCAAGGCATGGCTGCAGGCGAAATTTGGTCCCAACGCATCGCGGGCATTCCCATGGGACGCCCGCAATCGCCCGAGGACATTGCCGACCTGGCGGGCTATCTGGCCTCGCCAGCCTCTGACTACATGACTGGCCAGTCGATCAACATCGACGGCGGTTTGATGATGAATTGACGATGACACACCATTCTGCTCTTCACCCTGCACTTGCACTCAAAGCCCTGATCGACAGTGGTCGCCTCGTCCGCACGCCTGGCGCCTACGACGCCTTGACGGCCAGGCTCGTTCAGCGTGCCGGGTTTGAGGCGGTCTATATGACAGGCTTTGGCGCCACAGCCTCGCGCCTGGGCCAGCCTGACATTGGTTTGCTCACGCAGACGGAGATGTGTACCCATGCACGCGACATGGCGCGGGCGGTGAACATCCCCATCATTGCCGATGCCGACACGGGCTATGGTGGCCCGTCCAACATTGCACGGACTGTGGACGAATACATCCAGGCCGGAGTGGCCGCTATTCACCTAGAAGACCAAGTGGCGCCTAAGCGTTGTGGCCAGATGGCGGGCATTCGCCTGGTCGATGCGCTGGACAACGAACGTCGCCTGCGCTGTGCCGTAGCTGCCCGTGGCGATCGGCCCTTGGTCATCATCGGTCGTACCGATGCACTGCCTGCCGCTGGCATCGATGAAGCCGTTGACCGTGCCGCGCGTTGGCGTGATGCAGGGGTGGACTTGGTGTTTGTGGACGGGGTCAAAACCCGCAGCGAGGTTGAAGCCATTGCCCGCCGTGTCGACGGCCCCAAGGTGGTGAGCTTGGTCGATGGCACCGATGCGGCGAGCCTGACCACAGGCGAATTGAGCGATATGGGTTTTTCGATCGTGCTGTACGCGGTCACGACCTTGTTTGCTGCCGCGCAAGCTGTTCAACACGCGTTGGAGAGCTTGCATGAACTCGGCGCGCCTCAGCTGCCACCCGAGTTACGCATGAGTTACGCGCAATTTACAGAAGTGGTGGACCTGCCCTCGCACCAACAGCGCGACGAGTTGTTTGGTTCCTGATCGCCACGCTTTTGAGTCATTGCCGTGACGGATGTGTGTGCCACCCTGAACTACCACGAGCTGCGTGCGATGGCCCAGCGCTTTTTGCCACGCGGCGTCTTCGAGTACATCGACCGAGGCGCTGAAGACGAGCATGCCTTGCGCGAACTGACCCAGGCTTGGCGTCACTGGCAGCTCAGACCGCAAGTCATGGTCGATGTGACGCAACGTGATTGTTCGACCACGATTTTTGGCCGCCAGCAAACGTCTCCCGTGGTGATTGCCCCCACGGCCATGGCCGGGCTTGTGCGTTACAACGGCGAAGTCTTGATGGCCCAGGCCGCCGCCCAGGCCGGCGTGCCATTTTGTGTGGCCACGCAGTCCATCACACCGATTGAGCGCATTGCAGCCATGGCGCCCGAGGCCGACCTTTGGTTTCAGCTCTACCACTGGGAAGACCGAGGACTGGCGCATCACTTGGTGCAGCGTGCCCATGATGCGGGTGCACGGGTGTTGGTGCTGACGGCAGACACCGTCATTGCGGCCAATCGCGAGTACAACACACGCAATGGCTTCGGTATTCCGCTCCAACCCAGTGTGCGAGGGGCTTGGGATGTGCTGAGCCATCCGCGTTGGTTGGTTTCAACCTTGCTGCGATCGAGTCTGTATGACGGTGTGCCCACATTTGCGCATTACCCGCCAGAGTTTCGAAGCGCCGTGACGCGCCCCTCGATTTCCAAACGCGTTCAGGTGGCGCAGTCCCTGAGTTGGGATGACATCGCTGTTTTGCGCAAACTCTGGCCAGGCCCTTTTGTGCTCAAAGGCGTGCTGCGGGTGGAGGATGCCCAACGTGCCATGGACTGTGGCTTGGATGGTGTGGTGGTCTCGTCGCACGGGGCCCGCAATGTCGACTCCGCGCCTGCGCCGATTGATGTGTTGCCCGACATCGTCGATGCCGTTGGCAAACACCTGACGGTGCTGATGGACAGCGGCGTGCGGCGTGGCAGCGATGTGGCCAAAGCCCTGGCACTGGGTGCGCGGGGTGTCATGGTGGGGCGCCTGCCTCTGTGGGGGATGGCCGCAGGGGGCGCACGTGGCGCAGCGCACGCACTGGCGCTGCTGCGACAAGAGCTGCTGAGCACGATGGCGTTGACGGGATGCCCGTCCCTGTCAGCGCTGGATGCCGCGCTGATTCAGAAGTCGCGCATTTAAAAGTCACGCATTCAAAAGTCGTTGAGCGCGCTCAGCGCGACTGACCGCTGAGCCAGTTCAACACGTCTTGGTGAGAAGGCATGGCAGCCACTGCACCATGCGCCTGCGTAGACAAGGCAGCGGCTGCATTGGCGGTGCGCAGGGCGGTGTCCCAGGCTTCGTTGCGAGCCAAGGCCGCCGCCAATGCACCGGTGAAGGTGTCTCCTGCGCCAATGGTGTCGGCCACTTGCATGGCGTGTCCGGGGACCATCAAGGGTGCTTCATCAGGACGGTACAGCGCACAACCTTGAGCGCCCAGCGTGACCACCACAGCGCCCACGCCGCGTGCCAACAACTTGCGGGCTGCTTGTTCGGTATGGGTCTCGTTTGCCAGCGCGTGCAGTTCACCTTCGTTGGGCGTAAGCACATCCACCAACGGCCAGATGTCGTCGGGCAAGGGCATGGCGGGGGCTGGGTTGAGCAAGGTGGTCACGCCCTGCGCGCGGGCCAGACGAAACGCCTGCATGCTCGCCGCCAAAGGCACCTCGCACGGTGCCATGACCACGCGGGCACTTTCGATCATGGCTTGCGCATCATGCACATGGTGGGCCTGCAAACCGCTGCCAGCGCCGGGGTACACCGCGATCGAGTTGTCACCATCGGCATAGACCAAAATCAATGCCGTGCCACTGGACTCTGTTTCAGCCCGCACCACATGCTGGGTATGGATGCCTTCGCGTGTCCACAGGTTCAGGCCCATCTGCCCAAAGTCATCGTCGCCGATGCGTGCCACCAAGCCGACATGGGCGCCTTGACGCGCAGCGGCAATTGCGGCGTTGCTGCCTTTACCACCGGGCTGACGTTCGAAATGGTTGGCCAGCAGGGTCTGGCCACGCGTGAGCGGTGCCGGGATGTGGGCAATCAAGTCCACGTTCCAACTGGCGATACAAACAACATCAAACATCTCGGTCATCCTGCAGCGGGTGTGCCGTAGCCCATGGTGCGCGGCAGCCACAGCACGATCTCGGGGAAGAAGGTCATGGCGAGTAACAAGCCCACCAGCATGACCAAGAACAACCAGCCTTCCTTCATCATGTCGCCGATGGGGATGCCGGTCAGCGCCTTGGTGACGAAGAGCAACATGCCAAACGGTGGATGGATCAGGCCAATCATCATGTTGAGCACGACCAGCACGCCGAAGTGCACCAGATCAATGCCGAGCAACTTGGTCGCTGGCAGCAGCATGGGCACAAATACCAGCAACAACACCGACACGTCCAAAAAGCAGCCCAGCACCAAAAACAGCACATTGACCAATAAAAGAAACTGAATGCGACTCAGGTGCATGCCATCGACCCATGCCGCCATCAACTGGGGAATGCCTTCCGCAGTGAATGCATAGTTGAGCATGAACGAGCCGGCCAAGATGATGGTGATGACCGCGCTGGCTCGTGTCGACTCCAGCACCACAGCCCAAAAAGCACGCCAACTCAAAGCACGAAAGACCCACGCTGCCAGGATCAGGGAGTGAAATGCGGCCACGGCGGCAGCCTCTGTGGCCGTGAAGGCGCCGGAGTAAATGCCGCCCAACAGCACAATCGGCATGGACAGTGGCAGGGCCCCGCGGAAGATGATCTGTGGCCACTCTTTGAGCGGGACCGGTGCTTCGCGCGGCATGTTGCGTTTGACGGCGATGTAGTGCACCACGGCCATCATCAGCAGCGCCATGAACACGCCGGGAACCACGCCCCCCAAAAACAAAGCGCCAACTGACGCGCCTGACACCAGGGCGTAAATGACCATGGGAATCGAGGGCGGGATGATCGGACCCAACGTCGCGCTGGCCACCACCACGGCACCGGCAAAGCCAGGTGTGTATTCGGGCTTTTTGAGCATCTGTCGGATCGTCACCAGGCCAGGGCCAGCCGCGTCGGCGATGGCGCTGCCACTCATGCCCGAGAAGATGACACTCACCAAAATGTCGACCTGTGCCAGGCCGCCGCGCATGCGCCCGACCAGGATGCGACAGAAATCAAAAATACGCTCACTGACCGTGCCCGCGTTCATGATGTTGGCGGCAAACACGAACAGCGGCACCGCCAGCAGCACATAGCTGTTGTACAGACCGTTGCTGACTTGTTCGGCCACCAGGCCGATGTCTTGCCCTTTGACCAACAGGTAGGCCACGCCCGACATCAGCATCGAAAAACCGATCGGCATGCGCAGCAGCATTCCTGCCACCACCACACCGATCAAAGACCACATGGCCAAACTCATAGCAAGACGCCTTCCTGTATGTCAAGGCCTTCGCCTTTGAGTGCGCACCAGATGTTCCAGACGCTGCGAACCACCAAGGAGATCAGCAACAACACGAAAGGCAGAAAAACCCACATGAAGGAAATGTCGAGCACGGGGGTTTTTTCGCGATTCATAAAGTGCACATAGTCCCAGCTGGCAGGCAGGGCGATCAGTGCCAGTCCGCCAATCATCAGATGGCCTGCGATTTTCATGAGGCGACGCACGGGCTTGGAGACACTGTTCCACACCAGGTCGAACACCACATGCTCTCGCGCGGGGACCATGAAGGCGCAAGCCCACAAAATGGCCCAGAGGTAGAGCACCACAGCCAATTCATCTGTCCAAGGCAGTGGGCGGTCAAAGCCAAAGCGCGCCGTGATCTGAATCAAAAAGGTCAGGAACAAGGCAAAGAAAATAAGACCGCCCAAGGTCTGGGCGGCGTTGTGCAAAAAGCGCATGTGGGTACTCAGCGGGTATTGTTGATGCGCTCAAGCAGACCTGTCGGCCAAACTTTGGCGTATTCCGACTTGGCGTAGCTGTCTTGCACCGATTTGCGGAACGCGTCCACATCGGGTGTGGTCACTTGCAGGCCTTGTTGCTTGAAGAAGTCCACAATTTGGCCTTCTTCTTTGATTCGGTTTTCGTTGTTGTACTGCGCAGCAGCCAAGGCGGCGGCTTTGACGTTTTGTTTTTGCGTCGCGTTCAGTGCGTTCCACGTCTTGTTGGAAATGGCGATGAAGATGCCGTCCACCAGGTGGTTGGTCAATACCAACTGCTTGGTCACTTCGTAGAACTTGGCGGCGCGCACAGTGGGCAATGGATTGTCCTGCCCGTCGATGGTGCCTGTCTTGAGGCCCATATAGACCTCGCCAAAAGCCAGCGGCGTGGCGGTGGCGCCGATCGCTTCACCCAAGAACAGCCACTCCTTGGTGCCGGGCATGCGCAGCTTGACGCCCTTGAGGTCGGCTGGCGTCTTGACGTTGCGCGACTCGCGCAGGTTCACTTGGCGTGTGCCCAAATAGGCGGTGGACAAAATCGTCACATCCATTTTTTCGGAGACAGTTTTGAACAGTTCGTTGCCGATGGGGCCGTTGAACACCTTTTGCTGGTGTTGCGGATCGCGCACCACATAGCCCGCGGTGAAGATCGAGAACTCGGGCACCATCTTGGCGATGTCAAATGCCGAAATGGCCGACAGCTCCAGATTGCCGCGCGCCATGGCGGCTGGCTCGGTGCCTTGCTTGAACAGCGCGGCGTTCAGGTTGATCTGCGTGTCGAACTGGTTGGGCGAGGATTTGTCGAGCGAATCCTTGAACACGGTCCACATCTTGGCGTGCCAGTCGTCGGGCACGGCTGGGGTGGAAATGCGCAGCGGGATCTTGGTGTCTGCAAGGGCGGTGCCAGTCAGGCCACCCAAGGCCAGCAAGGATGCACCCGCGATCAGCAGGTGGCGACGAAGTTGCGTTAATTTTTTCATGCGAGTCTCCTCAGTGTGAACGTGAAACGGGACATCATGCCTTGGCAGCATCGATGTTCAAGGCGCGCCAGGCATTTTGCAGCTCGGCCAGTGCTTGCGGTGTCAGGGCCACCAGTGGGGCGCGCACGCGTAACCAAGCGTCATCCCCGCTGATGGTGGCCATGATGCCTTTGAGTGCGGGCATCAGGGAATAGGGGCGAACCGTGTCGAGGACACGGGCAATGGTCTGAATGTCCTGCGCGATGTGAGGACCGTTGTGTTCCTTGACCATGCGACGTACGGTGCGTGGCAAAAAATTGGCCAAACCGCTGATGGCGCCAGTACTGCCCAGCTGACCCATGGTGGGCAAGTCGGGCTCATTGCCCACATACACCGTGATGCCCGGCATATAGGCCTGCCCCAGACCGGAAGAATGGGCGCGGTCACCTGCGCTGTCTTTGATGCCGACGATCACCTGGGGATAACGTTGGAGCAGGGTGCTGATCACGTGATGGGACAGACCCACACCCGTCACTTGAGGGATGTGATACAGGTACATGCGCCAGCCCGAGGCGGGCAAGGCGTCCATCACCTGGGTGTAGCAGGCGATCACGCCTTCATCGCTGACACCCTTGAAAAAGAAGGGTGGCAGCATCAGACAACCGTGCACGCCGTGTTCGATGGCGTGGCGTGTCAGTGCCAGGGTCTCGGGCAGCGCTGCACAGCTGGTGGAGACGATGATGCGATCGGCGGGAACGCCGTGTGCGATCAGCTGGTCGATGGCTTCGCGTCGTTCCTGCATAGAAAACGAGGGGCCTTCGCCGGTGGTGCCGAAGGCCGTCACACCGCCGCAACCGCTTTCAATCAGCGCCAACGCGTGCGCAGCCATCTTGGCGTGGTCGATGTTGAGCTGTGCGTCCAGCGGAGTCATCAAAGCCGGCCAGATGCCGTCGAAACCGTTGTGTGCATTGATCCAGGAAGTTGTCATGAAAAACCTTTGCGTGAATTCAGGTGGAAAAAGTTGAGGTGGTGCAAGTTGCGTTGGCTACGCGTCGGTCGCGTCCCAACACGCGCTCGTGGGCGCTGTGGATGTGGTGTCCGAGCGCGTCGGCCACGGCGTTGGGATCGCGCGTTTTGAGTGCGGCAATCAGCGTCAGGTGCTCTTGCATGGCAGGCAACAAGATGTCGGCCGACAGCGTCGAGCGTTCGAGGTGGATCAGCCGCACGCGCAAGCTGTTGATGCGGTAGGCCTGTGAAATCAACTCGTTGCCCAGGGTGTCGACCATCAGGTCGTGCAGGCCCCAGTCGACCGAGGTGGCCTCGGTCAGCAGCTCGTCGCTGATGCCCTCGCGCTGCGCTCGCTCCACAATCGCTTGGTGTGCCTGTTCGATGGCCTGCAGTTCTTCATCGCTGACCACGTGGGCAAAGTGCAGGGCCGCTTCGCGCTCGAGCAGGCTGCGCAGCTGAAACGCGTTGTGGATCAGCTTGAGGTCCACATGGGCGATTTGCAGGCCGCGTTGAGGCACGGTGCGCAGCAGACCTTCGGCTTCCAGCCGTGGAATCACTTCGCGTACGGCGCCCAATGGCATGTTCAGCAGCTGCATCAGTTCGCGCTGGGACACAAACTGCCCAGGGCGCACATTGGCTTGCAGAATTTGTTGACGAAAATTTTCGTAAGCGCGCGCCCGCAGGCTTTGCGCTCCAGTGTCCGGCGTACGCTCAACCATGCCCCAGCACCCCTTTGCGCAGCAGCAAGTTGGCGTAGGTGCGCAGATCGCCAGTCTGCACGATCACATAGGCTTGACGTGCCTGTTCGTAAAAGGCGTAGCGTTCCAGCGTGGCCACATCTTGGCGGCCCTGTGCCGCCAGCTGTTGTCGGAATTCGTGCACAGCGGGCGGGACAGCCTGTGCGTCGCCCACCACTTCCATGGTCCAGCCGCAGGCCGGGCCAAAGGTGTCCAGTGGCAGCACTTGCAACACAGCGTCGAGCACCTGGCTGACCGTCAGACCCGGCATGCGCACCAAGCGGGCATGGCCTTGCTGCGCCACCCGGCTGGCCGGGAAATGCGCATCCACCAAGACCAGGTCGTCGCCATGCCCCATGCTGGCAAGTGCATGCAGCAGTTCCGGCGTTAGGATGGGGGGAAGGTGCTTCAACATAACTAGGTAACATGTTAGTCGTTTCATCGTCTCGTACAGAACGGGTAAACCCTGGATGACCTTGATTCGACGTATCAAATTTCTTGGGGAGACAGCGTGAGCACATCGCAAAAACCGGTTTTCATGTCCTGCCAGGATGGCACTCGCTTGGGGCTGGGCGGTGCTGCTCTGGGTAATTTGTTTGAGCCGGTGTCGGATGCCCAAGTGCGTGCCTTGCTTGATTTGGCATGGGATGACGGTTGCCGAAGCTTTGATACGGCGCCGCACTACGGCCATGGTTTGTCCGAGCGGCGCATGGGGGATGCGCTACGAGACCATCCGCGCGAGGCCTTCAGTCTCTCCAGCAAGGTGGGGCGTTTGCTCACGCCTGACCGACACGCGCCTGCCAACCAGCACGGTTATGTGCAAACCCTGCCCTTTGTGCAGCACTGGGATTTTTCGGGCTCGGGCATACGGCGCAGCATCGAAGACAGCTTGCAGCGTCTGGGGCTGTCTTGTCTGGATGCGGTGTTCATTCATGACATGGATGAACACACCCAAGGTGAACAGGCTCCAGCGGTGTTCAGGCAAGTTTTGGATGAAGCACTGCCCATGCTCGCACAGCTCAAGACCGAAGGTGTGCTGCGCGCAGTCGGGCTGGGTGTCAACGACCACGCCATCGTGAATCAGGTGCTCGCACATGCCGATCTCGATGCGTTGCTGCTGGCTGGTCGCTACACCTTGTTGGATACCTCGGCCTTGCCCGTGCTGATGCCGCAGCTGCAACATCGCGGTGTTGCGTTGGCCTTGGGCGGGGTGTTCAATTCGGGTATTTTGGCGACCCGCATTGATGCCAGTCGCGCACTGACGTTCAACTATGCACCCGCTCAGCAAGTTTGGATTGACAAGGCCTTGCGTTTGCAAGCCGTGTGCGACCGACATAGTGTGCCGATTGAAGCGGCTGCATTGCAGTTTGCGTTGCACCATCCAGCGACCACGCTTGTGCTCTTGGGCGCGCGTTGTGTGCAGGAGTGGGTTCATGCCCGACAGGTTGTGAAAACGCAGATTCCGGCTGACTTTTGGGCTGAGCTACGACATGAGTCCCTGCTGCCCCAGGAGGCACCCACGCCATGATTGACGCGCACTTTCATTGCTGGCAGCTCGATCGCGGGGACTATGGCTGGCTCACACCCGCGCTCGCTCCGATCTACCGCGACGTGGCGGTGCACGAATGGGCGCAGCATGCGCAAGCAGCCGGCATCACGGGTGGTGTGTTGGTGCAGGCCGCACCCACCGAAGCCGAGACCTATTTCCTGTTGGCGCAGGCCGATGCGCATCCGCAAGTGCTGGGTGTGGTGGGATGGGTGGACATGCTGGCGCCTGATGCCGTGGCGCGCATTGCGCAACTCGCGCGCCATCCCAAGCTCAAAGGCTTGCGCCCGATGTTGCAAGACATGGCCGATCCCGACTGGATTTTGCAGCCTGCACTGACGCCCGCATTGGCGGCCATGGCCCACCATGGATTGGTGTTCGATGCCTTGGTGAAACCCATACACCTCTCGCGCATACAGACGCTGACGCAGCGGCATCTACAACTGCGGGTGGTCATTGATCATGGGGCCAAGCCTTCGCTGGATCTATCCATGTCGATGTGGGCCGACGGCTTGCGCGAGATCGCGCTTACAACCCCCGCACAACAGGTGGTTTGCAAATTGTCGGGCTTGTGGACCGAGCTGCCCGCGGGTGCCGACAGGGATGCCTTGACGCCTTGGTGTGAAGTGCTGTTGTCGATCTGGGGCCCGCATCGTTTGATCTGGGGCAGTGACTGGCCGGTGTTGAATCTGGCGGGTGACTACCCGCGCTGGCGGACGTGGTCGGTCGATTTTTTGAGGCAGCGCTGTGCACCCGATCTGGTGCAACGGGTGCTAGACGGCAATGCGCGACAGATGTACCAACTTGCCCCTGTTTGATGGGGTGTACCCTGCCTGACTCATGGTGGAAGTTTCAGTAACATGCCCTCTCCATCCTGAGGAGTTCGCATGAGTCAGAAAAAGGCTGTCCTGGTGATCGGTGCCGGCGATGCGACTGGCGGCGCGGTCGCCAAGCGTTTCGCCCGTGAGGGCTACATCGCCTGTGTGACACGACGCTCCGCAGACAAACTCGCGCCCTTGGTCGATGAGATTCGCGCCGCCGGGGGCCAAGCCCATGGCTTTGGCAGCGATGCCCGCAAGGAAGAGGAGATGGTGGCTTTGATCGAACAAATCGAGCGCGACATTGCGCCGATCGAGGTGGCTGTGTTCAACATCGGGGCCAATGTTCGGTTTGGCATCACCGAAACCAGCGCGCGCGTGTACTTCAAGGTGTGGGAGATGGCCTGCTTCGGTGGGTTCCTGATGGGACGCGAAGTGGCTAAAAAAATGTTGCCCAGGCAGCGTGGCACCATTCTTTTCACGGGAGCCACGGCCAGCTTGCGTGGTCGTGAGGGGTTTGCGGCGTTTGCGGGGGCTAAGCATGCGCTTCGCGCACTCGCGCAAAGCATGGCGCGTGAACTCTGGCCTCAAGGCATTCATGTGGCGCATCCGATTGTGGATGGCGCCATCGATACGGAATTCATCCGCAGCAATTTCCCGGATCGCTACGCGACCAAGGCGCAGGACGGCATCATCTCTCCCGACAGCATTGCCGAGCTGTATTGGCAATTGCACCAACAGCCGCGCAATGCGTGGACGCACGAAATGGACATCCGGCCCTGGATGGAAACTTGGTAAACCCATCGATCAAAGGAGTGCTCATGACCAAGCCCACCGTGGAATTTTTGTTCGACTTTGGCAGCCCCAATGCCTATATGTGTCACAAGGTCATTCCGATGATCGAAGCCCGAACGGGTGTTCGATTCACGTATGTCCCGATTTTGTTGGGTGGCCTCTTCAAGCTGGCCAACAACCGCTCGCCTGTCGAAGCATTTGCAGACATTCCGAATAAACGTGCGTATGACATGTTGGAAATTGATCGCTTTCTCAAGAAACACCAGCTGATCAAATTTCGCTTTAACCCGCACTTTCCGGTCAATACCTTGGCTATCATGCGCGGCGCCGTAGCGGCACAAAAACTGGGTGTTTTTGACCACTACGTGGATGTCATGTATGCCGGTATGTGGGAAGACGGCTTGAACCTGTCGGACCCTGCAGTCATTCAATCGCATGTGCAGAAAAATGGCATAGACGCTCAAGCGCTGATGCAAGCGACTCAGGATGCTGAAGTCAAGAATACACTTCTGCAAAATACCCAACATGCTTTTGAACGAGGTGGTTTTGGCTCACCGACATTCTTTGTGGGGAAAGAAATATTTTTTGGCAAAGATCGTTTACGTGATGTGGAAGAACAAATTTTTAAAGGAGACAAAGATGAAACGCATTAAGCAACTGATGTTGGCTACCGTCATGGGTGTGGCCACGATCGCAAGCGCACAAAACGTCAAAATTGTGGGCTTGGTGGAACTCACCGGAACAGGCACCACGTCGGGTACCAATTTTGACAACGGCATCAAACTGGCTGTCAAAGAAATCAATGCCGCCGGCGGTATCTTGGGCAAAAAGATTGACTATGTGTCGTATGACACACAGTCCAACCCCGGTGTCGCCAAAGGCTTGACAGACAAAGCCGTGGATGAAGGCGCGTATGTGGTGATGGGCCCCGTGTTCTCGGGCTCCATCATGGTGAGCATGGCATCGACCAAACGTGCGGAAATTCCAAACTTCACCGGTGGTGAAGCGGCAGCCATCACGCAGCAAGGCAACCCTTACGTTTTCCGCACATCGTTCACGCAGTCCACGGCGATGCCCAAGATAGCTAATTACATCCAGGACAAGGTCAAAGCGAAAACCGTGGATGTCGTGTATGTGAACAACGACTTTGGCAAAGGCGGGCGTGACTTGATCATCAAGGCCTTAGAAGCACGCGGCATCAAAATTGGCGCCGACATTTCTTCTGAACCTGGCCAGGTGGATTTCAGCAGCGTGGTTGTCAAAGCCAAGCAATCCAACGCCGATGCCTTGTTTGCCTATACCAACGAGGAAGAGTCTGCACGTTTGTTACGTGAGTTGAAAAAGCAAGGCTATAAAAAGCCTGTGCTGGGTGAAACTGTCTTGACCAGTCAAAAAGTGATTGAACTCGCAGGCGATGCCGCCAACGGCGCTATTGCACACGTGGGTTTAACCGCTGACGCACCGCAAGCCGGTGTGAAGAAGTTTGATGCGGCCTTTCAGAAAGAATACGGATCGCGCTCTGATCACAACGGTTTGAAAGGCTACATCGGTATGTACACCGTCAAGGCCGTGACTGAAAAAATGGGTAAATTCGATTCGAAAGCCTTTGCCGCGACGATGAAGAACATCACCTTGTCGGCCAAAACCAATCCAGGCCTCTTGTTGGATGTGTCTTATGACGATAACGGTGATTTAGACCGTGAGAGCTACCTGACCACGGTGGTCAAGGGCAAGCAAGTGGTGAGCGCTGTGTTGCCGCCGGTGAATAAAAAATAAGGAAAACCTGAAGAATGTCAGACAGCAATCAATTCAAGTTGGCAGGCGTCATGGGCATGCCGGTGTTTCAATCGCGCTCGCCCATTCTCCACAACTACTGGATTAAAAAGTACAACCTCAAAGGTGCCTACGGGCACTTCCCCGTGCAGATTGAAAACGTGGAAGCAGCGGTCAGAGGTTTGTCGGCGCTGGGTATTGCGGGTTGCAATATCACGCAGCCTCACAAACTGATGGCCATGAAGCTGATGGACAAGTTGAGCCCGATGGCGCAACGTATCGGCGCCATCAACTGCATTGTTGTACAGCCCGATGGCAGTCTTCATGGTTTTAACAACGATGGCTTTGGCTACATTCAAAGTTTGAAAGACGCCAAGCCCACATGGCGTGCGGATGAAGGTCCTGTGGTTGTTTTGGGTTCAGGCGGTGCAGCGCGTGCTGTGGTGATCAGCTTGCTGGATGAAGGCGCCAAAGAAATTCGCTTGATCAATCGCACGCGTGCCAAGGCCGACGAGTTGGCCTCGGTGGACCCCAGGGTGGTGAAAACCTACGAGTGGCAAGATCGCCACGCAGCACTGGAAGGCGCGGCCATGTTGGTCAACACCACCAACCAAGGCATGTATGGTCAGCCACCTCTGGAAATCAACTTGGATGCCTTGCCCAAGTCCGCCATGGTGTCTGACTTGATCTATATCCCACTTGAGACGCCTTTGCTGGCTGCTGCGCGTGAGCGCGGACATTTGACCGTGAATGGTCTGGGCATGTTGCTGAATCAAGCCATCCCAGCGTTTGAGGCTTGGTTTGGTGTGAAGCCAGAAATTACCGATGAGTTGCGCAAAGCAATTCTTGCTACCTTCTAAATGATGAGCGTCCTCACCGAACCAAAAATTGATGCGCATTGCCATGTGCTAGAGCCGAGTCGATTTCCTTATCGGGACGATGCCTCGTACCGACCTGCAGGGCAGGAGATGGGCAGTGCCAAGTATTTTCAAGAGGTGATGACTTGCTATGAGGTCCAGCATGCTTTGTTGGTGGGACCCAACTCAGGCTATGGACTGGACAACCGTTGTTTGCTCGATGCCATTGCCAGCGCGCCTGATGTATTCAAAGGTATTGCCGTTGTGCCCAACGACATCAGCTTGGAGGCGTTGCAGCAGCTCAAGGCGCAAGGTGTGATTGGTGTGGCTTTCAACCCCTCATTGATGGGGTTTGATTTTTATGCCGACATTGAGCCCTTGTTGCAGCGGCTCCAACAGCTCGACATGTGGGCGCAGTTTCAGGTTGAAAACGATTTGTTGCTGGACTTTTTGCCCATGCTCTCGCGTGTCGACGTGAAGATGATGGTGGACCACTGCGGCCGTCCTAATTTGAATGCGGGCGTGTCGCAGCCTGGTTTTGAGGCCTTGTTGGCCCTGGGGCGTGAAGGGCGTGCGGTGGTGAAAATTTCTGGTTTTGCCAAGTTCTCGCAGGCAGGGTATCCGTTCGCAGATACGCGTGTTTTCATTGATGCGCTGGTGCGGGCGTTTGGTTTGAAGCAATGCGTTTGGGCCTCAGACTGGCCTTACCTCAAAGCGCCATATCGCTTAGATTACGGCCCGATGTTGCGCGCCTACGAGCCCATGTTCAATGCCGAGGAAAGACATCAGCTGATGTGGCTGTCGGCCAAACACCATTTTGGTTTTTAAGGCAAGGCCATCACGCATGATGCGCATGCCTTCCTTATACATACCGCACGGCGGTGGGCCTTCTTTCTTTATGAAGGGTGAGCGCAAACAGCGCTACCAAGCCACCGAAGATTTTTTGCGTGGCATCCAGAACTTCTTGCCGTCCAAGCCGAGCGCCATTCTCATCATCACCGCACATTGGGAAACACATATCCCTTCGTTCACAGGTGCGGCACATCCAGGCTTGATTTACGACTATTACGGCTTCCCGCCCGAAACCTATGCCTTGCAATATCCAGCCCCGGGGTTGCCGGAGTTGGCTCAGCGTGCGGCAAATTTAATTGTTCAATCGGGTGTGTCAGCTGTTGTGGATCCTGATTACGGCTGGGATCATGGCGTTTTCATCCCTTTGAAAGTGATGTATCCGCAAGCGGACATTCCTGTGGTGGCCATGTCTTTGCACGAGAGTTTGGATCCCAAGTTGCATGTGCATTTGGGACAAGCGCTGTGTGCTTTGCGGGACGACAACGTGCTCATCGTGGGTGCGGGCATGAGCTATCACAACCTCAGACAGTTTGCCGAACATGCACCTGCCTCGTATGCGTTTCATGATTGGTTGGATAAGACGCTTGCAGGGACGTGGCAAGAGCGGTTGCAAGGTTTGGCGAATTGGCACCTAGCGCCCGGCGGTATCAACTCTCATCCGCGAGAAGAGCATTTGCTGCCCTTGATGGTGGCCAGTGGCGCGGGATCCGACTTGCCGGGGCGCGCGATTTGGCGCGGTGAGATTGGCCCTACTTGTATTGGCGCGTGGGCATTTGATTGAACGTCTGGTTGGCAACGTGCCGCCAGTCATCACGTCGGTTGCTGAGTTTTATGCGAACAGTTGCTCACATCCTGTTTGTGCCAACACACCATCCAACGCTTCACGCACATGAGGGGTGAGGGCCAGCCTTTCTTGGCGCAAGACCTCTAAGCACTTCACCTGGTAAGGAAACACGGCTTGTTGCCAGCGCTGACCATCCAGCGTTGTTTCAAACGTGGGTTGACCGCGTATAGCAGCTTGGGCATTGGCGATCAAAAAGGGCGCATAGACCCGTCCAATTTCACCCAGCAATTCACCCAGATGATCTGTGGTGGCCTTGTGGGCCAGCCACTGCTCGTCGGTGTGCCCAGAGAGGTCTTCCACTCTGTCTAGCCATGCGCGCAGGCGGGGTGAGTGGTGTTCCAGCAGTCGTGCCGGTGTGGGGTCTATCACACCGAGTTGGGTCAGTTGGCCGTAGATGGCGAAGTCTGCGGCTGCGGGACGCGAACCCAGCACAAAACCGTGGCGTTCAATGATGCGGTCCATGATGCCCACCAGGCGCTGAAAACTCGATTCAATGACAGGTGCCGTGAGGTCGCTAGAGCCCACTACATGCAGACGCGAAATTTGGCGCTGTGCAAAAGCGTCAGCCATTTCTTGTGCTTTGTGTTGGCTCAGCTGAGGGTTTTGTCCAAACATCAGCAGCGGTGCGGCATGGGTGGCGTCCTCGGCATAGTGCCAGCGATAGTGAAACATCGCCTTGGTCAGCCACTCATCGGCAAAGTCTTCGATCAAGAGATTCAGAAAACCGAGCAAAGGATCATCGGGGATGACCGGGCGGTCTGGATACTCGGTTTCCAGTCGCTGAATGATGGGCGTTGAGTCGACCACCGCTTCTAGACCCTCTTCAGAGGGAAAGTAAAAGGTGGGCAGCAGTTTGACTTTGGGTGGCGGGTAGCCCACCAGCGGGTCGAAATGGGTGCCCCACACCATGCGGTGCGGGATGCGTCGATAGCGCAACAACGCCAACATCTTGCGCGTGTACGGTGAGCCAGGCACACCCAGCAGTGCGAGGTCTTGCGTCATGTCTTCAAGCGTCGGCAGTGAAACCAATCGATTTGATCAGGGGAGCCCACAAGTCGGTATCCGACTTGAGTCGCGCTGCCAATTCAGCAGGGGTGGACGACTGTGCCACCAAGCCCATCAGGGCCAGGCCATTGACAGTCTCAGATGCCGCCAAGGCGGTGCGCATGGCGGCATTCAAACGGTTGATCACATCTGTGGGTGTTTTAGCCGGCACATAAAAACCAAACCACTCGTCGTATACAAAACCTTTGAGGCCTTGCTCGACCAAGGTGGGGGTGTTGGGCGCAAACTGGCTGCGCTTGGCGCCGGACGCGGCCAGCAAGCGGCATTTGCCAGCTTGCACATGCTGTGTGAATTCCCCAATCGGGCCAGACACAGCCGCAATCTGCCCGCCGATCATGTCCAGAATTGCAGGTTGCGTGCCCCTGAATGCAACGTGCTTGAGGTCAATGTTGGCGTGTTTGCCGAGTAAGGCGCCAATGAAATGCGGTGTGGAGCCCGCCGCGGGGGAGCCAAAGTTGGCCAACATCGGGTTGGCTTTGCACCAATTTAAAAAGTCTGGAACGTTTTTCACACTCTCGGGCACCATGGGGCCGACGGCAAATCCAAAGTCAAACACCGCACCCAGCGACACGGGGGCCAAATCGCCCACCGGGTCGTAAGGCAATTTTTTGTATATGTGCGGATAGATGCCCAGCATGGACATCGGCGTTTGCAGCACGGTTGCGCCATCGGCGGGGGCGTTGCGTACAAACTGAATGGCAATCTGTCCACCCGCGCCAGTTTTGTTCTCGACGAAGGCCGTTTTGGCATAAGACGAGGGAGCGATCTTTTCAGATACACGCCTGCAAATCGCATCGGAAGTGCCACCGGGTGGGAAGCCGGTGATGATTTTGAGTGTCTCTATCTGAGCTTGTGCCCAAGCTTGTTGGCTTGCAACACTCAACAAGCTGCTGACAGCCGCCATCTGCAAGACATCACGACGCGAAATCGACATGGACACACTCCTATGTAAATAGTGGATTGATCAATTCATTGTGCGGGGATGCCAAGCCTTGCCTCCCTCAGGTTTTCCCTTGGGATGACGCGAGACCGCGCAGCGATGGTGAAAAAGCGATGTAGCACAATCGCGGTCCATGACCCTTGAACTCTCCATCACGGACGGCTTGATGCTTGTGTCGGCCGGATGCCTCGCCGGTGTTGCGAATGCCATTGCGGGTGGTGGGACATTCATTTCATTCCCCGTGTTTCTATGGCTGGGGCTGCCCCCTGTTGTGGCAAACGCGTCGAACGCGGTGGCCGTCTGGCCAGGACATGCCTTGGCCACATGGGGCTACCGGCATGATTTGCGTTTGAACCAGGGAGAGTTGAAGCTGGCAGGTGTTGTGGCTGGGATGGGTGGTGCGCTGGGGGCTTATTTGCTGTCGACGATGGGCAATGCGGCTTTTGTCAAACTCATTCCGTTTTTGCTCTTCGGCGCCACGCTCGTGTTTGCCATGGGGCCCAAGTTGAACAGATACATCGCCACTCGTGAGGACGAGCCTGTCGGTGTTGGCGTCCTGATCGGAATTTTTGTGTTTTCGGTGTACGGTGGATTTTTTGGGGCAGGGTTGGGCATCATGTTGATGGCGGGCTTGCTCATCCTGGGGGTTCGGGACCCTCACCAAAATAACGCACTCAAGAATTTGTTGGCTACGGTCGTGACATCGGTGGGGATGTTTGTACTGTCTTTGTCAGACCTGGTCGATTGGCCTGCCACGCTTTGTGCTTTTGCAGGAGCCGTGTTGGGTGGCTTGTTTGGCGCACGAGTGGCCAAATTTTTACCGCCCCGATGGCTCAGAGCCTGCGTGATGGCGCTGGGTTTCACCCTGACGGCCCACTATTGCTACAAATATTATTTTTCCGCTTGACTGCTCTTTAATACGTTTTAAAACTTAAGTGTTTGTCTGGAATTTGACTATCATCGCTAGCTCTATAAACATTGGAGACTTCCATGGGCAATAGCATGAGTGCGACGCACGGCAGCGACAGCGTGATCAAACGTATCTTCACGGAACCCACGACAGCGGCTTTCCAGCGCTGGGTGGCAGTCATTAATTTTTGGATTCTGATTTCTTGTCTTTCGTTGGCTGGTGAAACGGTTGAACCCTATGCCACCATCTACGACCATGCCTTCACCCTGGTGGAGTATGCGGCCGTGTTGTTCTTCACGCTCGACTATCTGGGCAATCTGTATTTCGCCAAAGACCGCGTGAAATACTTTTTCAGTTTCTGGGGTTTGGTGGACTTGATCTCCATCTTGCCCACGTACCTGATGATCATGAACTTGACGGCCTTGCAAGGCTCCAAAGTGTTCCGAGTATTGCGTGTGGTGCGAGTGCTTCGAGTTTTGAAAATGGCCCGCATCGCCTTGCAGCAGTTGGAAAACAAGATTGAAAAATCCAACCCCATCATGACCAACCTGAAGATCTACTTCATTGCATTGTTCTCGGTGGTCATGATTTCAAGCACTTTGATGTACTACGTCGAAGGTAATTTGTACTCACCTGAAGCGATTGCGCATGGTCAAGAGTTGCTGGACGCACAAATCAAAGCGGCACCTTTGCCTGCAGACGCACCCCCTGAAGCGTCCAAGTTCATGCCTGTTGACCCTGTCAGTGGCAACCCAATTCCTGAAGACAAACGTTTCTTCACGTCTATCCCTGCCGCCATGTGGTGGTGCATGGTGACTTTGACCACCACGGGTTACGGCGATATGTTCCCGCTCACTTTTGGGGGACGCGTGATTGCAGCGCTCACCATGTTGATGGGCTTGGTACTGTTTGGTATTTTGTTGAACATCGTGGGTAAAACCATCATGGTCTTGCTGTTTGGCGAAACCTTGAATGACGATAACCAAGAGCCAGCAACCCGAGAGCTCATCTTGAAATCACTTGTCGCACGTGGTTGGGTGTCAGAAGAACGAGCCAGCGAAATTGGGCTCATGTCTGAAGACGACATCAAGTCCAGAATGAAGAACATCTGAACGTTCTTGAAATCAAAAAGCCGTTGCTGTTATTCAGCAACGGCTTTTTTCATTTCAATCAGAGAGCAGATTGGTTCTGCTTAACCAATCAAATCAACTTTGCCATTCAAGTCCATGATGCCTGTGATCACGCTCAGCTTGGGTTGGCGTTTGTTCACAGCGGCACGAAAAGCCATCAATGCTTCTGCGTGAGCATGCGTTTCTTCTTCTTTGGTGGCTACCTTGGCTTCTCCAAAAGCCAACTTTGCAGCGCCGCAATCACGGTGCGTCAGAGCGACCACGCGTGGAATGTGGTGCAAGGACACGCTGATGTCCAGGTTTTCCCAAAATGTGTTGTGCCATGCGGCGAACTTGGGATGCACGGCTCCAATCGGGCCACCGGCAATCACAAATTGGCTGTAGTTGTCGTTCAACTTGTCGCGCGCAATGCCGTGCAATAAGCCCATGTACTGCCAGCTCAATGTGGTGAAACGTGGGTCAATGCAGTTAAGCAACATGGCTTCGTAGTTGCCGCTGGCCGCTTGTGATTTGCCGGGTGACATCGCCAACAAACCACCGGTCAAGGCCGCTGCGCCCAGGGTCAAGAAGCCGCGGCGTGAGTGGCCTGTTGACAGGTTGTTGGGGTTGCAGCACGCGCAGCTGTAGGCTGGGGCATGGGGGGTGTCAAGTGCTTGGGTTGGGGTCACGGTGTGCTCCTGTTAGGTCTGAAAATAAAAATCCAAATTGACAATCGACAGTAACTTGGTTTTATTGAGCAATATGATCATTTGATTCAGGGTTTTTACTGGATTTAGCATCAAAATAATTGTCGGACAATTATTTTGAATGAACAGTCCATCCGTTACCGATCGACCCCAAAAGGCGCCATTGCGGGCATTTTCTTTGGATTTGCCAGCGTTGGTGACTTGGTTGGCCCCTCGTGTTCGAGGCGTGGACGCTCAGCTCAAGGCTGAGCGGATGGAAGGCGGGCAGTCCAACCCGTCCTGGATCTTGCATGGCGTTGGGCAGTCGTGGGTGTTGCGAGCCAAACCTGCACCAGCTGCTGAGTTGTTGCCGTCGGCCCATGCGATTGAGCGCGAGTACCGCATCCTGGAGGCCTTGCAGCATACCGATGTGCCTGTACCACGTGTGCGTGCGTTGTGTGAAGACGAGTCCGTGATTGGCGTGGCTTTTTATGTGATGGACTTTGTGGAGGGCCGCATCTTTCGCGACGCCACCTTGCCCGAGGTGCCTGTAGCCGAGCGTCAGGGCTATTTCATAGAGGCCAACCGCGTGCTGGCTGCACTGCACCGCGTTGATTGGCGCGCGCTGGGTTTGCAAGACTTTGGTCGACACGAGGGCTACTACAGCCGCTTGATTCGCCGTTGGGCTCAGCAGTACCAGGCCTCGCGACAACAACCGGTCGAGGCGATGGAGCGTTTGATGAACTGGCTGCCTGCACACATTCCCGAAGGCGGCGACGCTGCCGCGTTGACCTGCATCACACATGGCGACTACCGGATGGAAAACCTGATGTTTCATCCCACCCGCCCCGAGGTGGTGGCGGTGCTGGACTGGGAGTTGTGCACCCTGGGACATCCCTTGAGCGACCTGTCGTACAGCGCGCTGGCTTGGCATATGCCCGCAGGTATTTTGCGAGGCTTTGGTGACCAAGATCTGGTGACGCTGGGCTTGCCAGCTGAGGTCGATTACGTGGCCGCTTATGTCCAAGATAGGGGACTGGATGCACAGGCGGTACTTAAAGACTGGCCGATTTATCTGGCCTTTAATTTGTTTCGCCTGAGTGCAATCTTGTTGGGCATTGGCCAGCGCGAACGCGAAGGCACGGCATCCAATAGCACCGCCAAAGAGATTGCGGCCATGGCCGAACCTGTGGCGCAGTGGGGCTGGACGGTGGCTCAAGGCCAGCGCGTTACCAGCTGACAACTTTCACAACCCTTTAGGAGACTCTCATGAAATTTCTCAACCGCCGATTCGCTCTCAACGCCCTGTTGGCCAGTTTGCTAGGTGCTGTGGTTGCCACGCATGCGAGCGCACAAGAGGGCGCACCGGCCAAGATTCTTGTCGGTTTTCCAGCGGGTGGCTCGTTCGATGCAATTGCCCGCTTGGTGGCTGAAAAAGCCAAGACCGAACTCAACCGCCCAGTGGTGGTCGACAATAAAACGGGTGCCGGTGGCCGCATTGCGGTCGATGCCCTCAAGGCCTCACCCGCCGATGGCAGTGTGGTCATGCTGGGCCCTGACGCTTTGACGGCGCTGTATCCCTTCACCTTCAAAAAACTCAACTACGATCCCAAGAAAGACCTGGTGCCCATTGGTACGGTGGCCGAGTTTGCATTTGGGTTTGCTGTGGGCACCAATCCCAAAGCGAACACCTGGGCCGAGTACGTGGCCTGGGCCAAGAGCAATCCCAAAGAAGCCAACTACGGGATTCCTGCACTCGGCGCACCGCATCACTTTTACGGCATGGTGCTGGGTGACGCGATCGGTGTGCCCATGCAAAACGTGCCTTTCCAGGGCAGTGCACCGATCAACCTCGCATTGATGGGCGGGCAGATCAGCTCCTCGATTGACGTGGCCAGCAGCCAGGTGGAAAACCACAAAGCCGGCAAGATCAAAATTTTGGCCGTCACCACCGAACAACGCATTCCGCAAGCGCCCGATGTACCCACTTTCACTGAGTTGGGTTTTCCATCGGTCAGTGGCTCGGGCTTCAACGCGCTGTATGCGCCTGCAGGCACGCCTGCAGCAGCGGTGAGCGCTTGGAACCGTGCCTTGGTAAAGATCATGGCCATGCCCGATGTGAAAGAAAAAATCACGGCTATGGGTTTCATGCCGGTGGGCAAGCCGACGCAAGAGTTGATCGACCGTCAAAACGCGGCCATCAAAAAGTGGGAGCCCGTCATCAAAGCGTCGGGTTTCACGGCCGACTGAGGCTCTACAAGCTGTATGGAGCCTGCGGGGGGCTCCTAAAATGACGGCATGATCGACGTGCCCAAACCTCCAACCACGCCTGCTTACCGTGTGATTTCGGAAAGCTTGCGCCAACGCATCGTGCGTGGTCAGGTTCAAACTGGGCAAGCTTTTCCGACTGAAACTGAATTGGCCACGCAATATGGCGTGCACCGATCGACGGTGCGTGAAGGCTTACGCCAATTAGAGCAAGACGGGTTACTCGAGCGCATGGGAAAGCGTTTGATTGTGAGCATTCCACGTCACAAAGATTTGGCCCAAGCGGCAGAGCGTGCCTTGCGCATGCATCAAGTGACTTACCGTGATGTCTGGGAAGTAGCGTCAACCCTAGAGCCTATGTGTGCCCGTCTGGCTGCTGAGCGAATCACACCCGATGAGTTGGGTGCGCTTGAGCGCAACCTCGATGTGACAGCGGACTTGGTGCAAGGTGGTGAGTCTCCCATTGCAGCCACCATCGAATTTCACTCCCTGGTGGCTGAAGCCACACACAACCAAGCCTTGCTGTTGGCGCGTGCACCAGTGAGCTTGTTGATGCGATCTGGCTATGCTGCGATTGCGCCGGTGCTGCCGCAGTCTGGGCCGCGTTTACTGCAAGCGCATCGTCAAGTCTTTCAGGCACTCACGTTGCGTGATGCTGACGCTGCCGTGGCATGGACGCACAAGCACTTGATGGACCATCAACGAGGTTTTGAATTCGCGGGGCTGAACATGGACTTGCCCATTCCTGATACGGTTTGATCATGAACACCACTTCGATGTCCTATCCCTTGCGCATTGCGGTGGCCGGCGCCGGTGTGATTGGCAAGGCCCATATTGCCGTGCTCCAACACAGCTCGCACTGTGTGCTCAGTGCCATTGTGGATCCTTCCGCTGGGGCCGCAGCACTCGCTGCGGCACATGGTGTGCCGCTTTACGACAACTTGGATGCATTGCTGGCGCATGACAAACCCGACGGCATCATCTTGGCGACCCCGAATGCACTGCATGTCACGCAGGCCTTGCAGTGCATGGCTGCGGGCGTTCCGATCCTGCTCGAAAAACCAATTGCAACCACGGTGCAAGACGCGCAAATCTTGGTGGAACAAGTCGAGTCCAGCGCCGCCAAGGTGTTGATTGGCCACCACCGCGCCCACAGCGCCATCATGGCTCAAGCTAAACAGGTGGTCGACTCAGGTCGCTTGGGGCCGTTGGTGGCAGTCATGGGCAGCGCTTTGTTTTTCAAGCCTGACAGCTACTTCACTGACGCCCCTTGGCGTCGCGAGATCGGGGCAGGGCCCATTCTTATTAACATGATCCATGAGGTGCACAACCTGCGGATGTTATGTGGCGACATCGTGGCGGTACAAGCCTTCAAGTCGCATGCCACGCGTGGCTTTGCGGTGGAGGACACCGTGGCTATCAACTTGCGTTTTGCCAATGGTGCCCTGGGCAGCTTCATGCTGTCCGATACCGCTGCCAGCCCTCGCAGTTGGGAGCAAACCAGCCAAGAGAACAAGGCCTACAGCAGCTACGACGATGAAGATTGCTATGTGATCAGCGGCACCCAAGGCAGCTTGTCCGTGCCTACCATGCGTTTGAAAACCTATGCCCGCGCTGAAGACCGCTCTTGGTGGAAACCGTTTGAGGTCGATCGACTCGCGTTGGTGCGTGATGATCCCTTGGTCCGTCAGATCACACACTTTTGCGAGCTCATTCAGGGAAAAGCACAACCCTTGGTCAGTGCCCGCGATGGATTGAATAATTTACGTGTCACTGAGGCTATTTCGCAAGCCGCACAAACGGGTGGGGTGGTTGAGTTGACGGCAAGCTAGACCCGAAGGCGCCATAGTAGGTGGGGTCATTCAATGCTTCATTTCTCAAATGAGAACCATTTTCATTTAGAATTGAGCTTGATTCCACTTTGCGGCTGTAGCCGTGTTGTCTATGTTCGGACTCCGAACTTCTTTGATTGCTTTGTTTTGCGCCGCGTTGTTGAGTGCATGTGGTGGCGGTGCGTCTGATCAACCCTCTGCTGGCTTGAGCCCCGCCGCTGCGTTGGGGCAATTGATTTTTCATGATCCAGGGTTGTCAGCATCTGGGCGCATGTCATGCGCCACATGCCATGATCCAACGATAGGCCACGCTTCTCCGTTCACCACGCCCGTGGCGTTGGGCGGTGCCAACCTTGATCAACCTGGACTTCGCAATCCTCCCGCGATTCGATATTTGAAGTTCAACGGTGAATTCAAATTCGATACAGATGGCACGCCGGTGGGGGGCTTCTTCTGGGATGGCCGTGTCAATTCGTTGGCAGCACAAGCCAAAGGCCCTTTGCTGAACGCTGCTGAAATGGCCAATGCCAGTGTGGCCGATGTGATAGCCAAGCTGCAATCGGCGAGTTATGCGAACCAATTCAAAAGCGTGTTTGGTGCGGAAATTTTCAGCAATCCCTCTGCAGCATTTGACCGCATGGCCTATGCCTTGGAGCGCTATCAAATCGAAGATACAGACTTCGCACCATTCACCAGCAAGTTCGATGCGGTCAATGCAGGCAAAGCTTCTTTCACGCAAGAAGAAATCAACGGGCTGGCGTGGTTCAACCGATCAGACAAAGGAAATTGCGCCGCATGCCATCCCAGCACCAAGCCAAGCAATGCGCCTGCTGCATTGTTCACCGATTTTACGTATGACAGTTTAGGCCTGCCGCGCAATTCGAACATTGTGGCCAATACCAACGTGAATTTTTTCGACAAAGGCTTGTGCGGTCCCATCCGTCTCGATGTGTCTGGGCGTGCTGACTTGTGTGGTGCATTCAAGGTTCCCAGCTTGCGCAATGTGGCTTTACGAAAAAGGTTTTTCCATAACGGTCAATTTGGCTCTTTGCAAGATGTGGTGATGTTCTACGTCACGCGCGACACCAGCCCGAGCATTTGGTATCCCTTGGACATGCTGGGTAACCCACTGATTTACAACGATCTACCCCTGGCTCAACAAGTCAACGTCAACGTGACTGAAGGGCCTTACAACCGCCTGTTCGGGCAAGCCCCTGCATTAACCAGCCAAGAAATCAGCGAGCTCATTGCATTCTTGCGAACGCTCAGCGATGGCTACATGAATTGAAACAAAGATGAGGTTAACGATGAACTACAAACGTACCTGTACTGCAATCGCTGCGCTGTGCGTGGCGCATGCCAGTTATGGTCAAACTAACAGCGATATCACAGCAGAGATGAAACAACTGCGCGATGAATTACGCCAATTGCGATTGGAAATGCAAGCACTCAAAACGCAGCAGCATCCCAAAGCCGATCCCGCACCTGCTACGCCAGTGCTTGCTGAGCCTGTTGTCGCAGCTTCTGCCGTTGTACAGACGGCTGCTGTACAAGAGGCTGCGCCCAACGCCATCAGCCTGTTTGGTTATGGCGAGCTGAATATGACGCGTCCACGTCATAACGTGGCAGAGTCGGTGGCGACCGCACGGCGCGGCGTGCTGGGCTTTGGATATCGCTTCAACGATCGCACCCGTTTTGCGGCTGAGTTAGAAATTGAAAATGCTGTGGTCTCTGCGGGCGATCGAGGTGAGGCCGCTTTTGAGCAGCTTTATGTAGAGCACGATATTCAAGATCAGCTGTCAGCCAAAATGGGTTTGTTTTTGTTGCCTATTGGTTATATGAACGAAACCCACGAGCCGACGCGCTACATGGGCGTGCAAAGAAATTTGGTAGAGACCGCCATCATTCCTACCACTTGGCGTGAAATGGGGCTGGGCTTGCGTGGTACCAATGACAACGGTGTGCGTTGGGACGCAGGTGTGGTGACCAGTTTTGACCTTACCAAGTGGCCCACAGAGAGCGCACAAACCAAAGAATCTCCATTGGGGGCCATCCATCAAGAAGGCCAGTTGGCCAAAGCGGCCTCGCTTGCTTACTACGGTGTGTTGAACTACGACGGGATTGCGGGTTTCAACATCGGTGGCAGTTTGTTTCAGGGGGGTATTGCACAAAAACAAACTATTCCTTCACCTCATGCCAGCGTCACTTTGACGGAAATTCATACCAAGTGGCAAGTCGGTGCTTGGGATCTGGTGGCCTTGACCGCCCAAGGCCGTTTTCATGACGTCAGCGCATTCAATGCTTCAGCTGGAGGCCTCAACAACCCGGTGCCAGATCAATTCCGAGGTTGGTATACCCAAGCCGCTTATCGTTTGTGGCGTCAGGGTGATTACAGCTTGATCCCTTTTGCTCGTTATGAGCGTGTGAACACGGCCTTGAGCTTCTCTGGTTTGCCTGTCGGTTTGGCACCTGCGGTAGACCCCGATACCCGGGTGTGGACGATGGGCGCGAACTTCTACCTTCACCCCCAGGTGGTGTTGAAACTAGATACGCAAAGGTATCTCAACAACAGCGCGTTAGATCGCCTCAACCTGGGCGTGGGCTTTCACTATTGAGATGGCTATGAAATTTCCAAAATCGTTCACGAACCCGCCGTCACGCCAACGTCGTCAATCCTTGCAAGCCTTGGGGGCGTTGACCATGGGCATCACGTCCATGATGGCAGAGTCGGTATTTGCGGCCGTTTTCATGGACATTGAACAAGCGCAGAAAGTTTTGTGCCCATCAGCCGATGGGTTTGAGCTCGTGTCTTGGTCAGGGGATGAGAATCAGTTGGCCGCCTTGGCCAAACTCAGTGATACCCGTGTGCCGCGTCACTTCAACCCGAAATGTTGGCGTGCAATGGCTGGGGGCAAAGCGGTGGGATGGGTGCTCTCAGACCGGGTGGTCGGGAAATACGATCTGATTGACTACGCCGCTGGCTTCGATGCCCTGGGCGTGGTTGTGGGCATTGAAATTTTGGCTTACCGTGAATCACATGGCGCGGAAATTCGTCAGACTGGATGGCGCAAACAGTTTGTCGGCAAAAAGGGTCCTGCCGCCATGCGTTATCCCGACGACATTCGCAACATCTCAGGGGCGACTTTGTCTTGCCAGCATGTGACCGAGGGCATGCAGCGCTTAAGCGCGGTAGTGAGTCTGTTGATGGCGGGCAAGTGATGGGTGATCAAACGGTTCGTCGCGCGCGCCCCTTGCTTGGTACGGTGGTTTCGATTCATTTGAACGACGTTGCAATGACACCTTCTCAACATGAGGCTGCATTCTCAGCCGCCTTTGATGTGGTGGCACATATTGGTCATGTCATGAGCGCACACGCACCTCACTCAGACTTGGCCCGCTTGTCTCAGGCCTCCTCTGGTGAGGTACTCACGTTGGATCCACATACCGTGCATGTCCTGCGCGCGGCACAGTACTGGCAACACGTTTCTCACGGTGCGTTCAACCCAGGTTGGGCTGCCGCGCGTCTGTCTGCGGCAGGGCAACGCCCTGGCTTGATGCGCCATCACCATGCAAGCGCAGGTCTGCACGCTTTGGAGGTGTTGTCTGACACCACGGTCAAACTCCAGCATGCGATTGCGCTGGATTTCGGAGGTATCGCCAAGGGCTACGCGGTTGACTGCGCAATCTCCAAGCTGCAACAGCATGGCGTCGTCCATGCTTTGGTTAACGCAGGGGGAGATGTGCGGGCCATTGGCCACACCGTATGGCCAGTGGATGTCAGACATGCACAACACAATGTAATGGATGTGCGCGTACGCGCTTGTCAAAGTCTCCAACACCAAGCATTGGCCACCTCCGTGGCAGTCCCCTTCAATTCAGAATTTGTCCATGTGCGACGCTTTTCAAAGCAGCGTTGGCGCAGTGCCACTGTTCAGGCCCCCGACTGCATGACCGCCGATGCATTGACCAAATGGGCTTTGCAATCCAGTGATTTATGTCCTCAACTGCGCAATGTATTGCGTACCCATCAGGCGCGCATGTGGAGAAGTCTATGAACAAAACAAAGCACTTGGCTGGATGGGGGCGAACCACGTTTGCTTGGATGGCATCGGTCATCGTGCTGTTATGGTTGACTGGATTGTTGATGTACGCATGGCCTGTTTCTGAACTGATGGACATGACCGAGCAGCAAGCCCTGTTGCGTCGCTGCAGCGGTGTCACACATGGTGTGCTGAGCTGGGCGTTTTGTGTCATGTGTGGTCGAGGCGTGTGGCCCCATGTTCGGATGATGTGGCACAAACACAGCAAGCGCGCCACTTGGTGGTGGGGCATGACCAATTTGGCTTGGCTGCTTGTGCTGACAAGTGGTGGACTGGTGTTGCTCTATGGCAGTCCTGATTGGCATGAAGCCATGTCGCCTGTGCATTTTTGGCTTGGTGCGATGTTTCCAGTGGTGTTGCTGGCGCACACTTGGCGACGCTGGGTGGGGTACATCCGAGGCATTCAGGTGTAGTCATGTTCAGAATGACAAAGATGTCATTCATGACGGCTTGCAAAAATGGGTAATCCTTCGACAATGAAATGAAGAGAAATCACCCGATGGCCAGCGCAGTGCGGGCTGTCCGATGTGTAAAGCGTTATGAAAATTTTATTGATTGAGGACGAGGCCAAGATTGCCGAATTTGTGATTAAAGGACTGCAACAGGCAGGCTATGAGGTGGATCACGTAGGCGATGGGGCAAGTGGATTGGCTTTGATTCTGGAGGGACAGCACGATTTGGTCATTCTGGATGTGATGCTGCCCAAATTGAACGGCTTTGATTTGTTGCGCCAATTGCGTGAAGACGGCAACGCCATGCCCGTGATCATCTTGAGTGCCAAAGTTGATTTGCCTGATCGTTTGCTTGGATTTGAAATTGGGGCTGACGACTACCTGCCTAAACCGTTCTTTGTCGAAGAGTTAATTGCCCGCATTCGGGCGGTCATGAACCGCAAAGTGCCTGAGCAAGTCCAGCACATGAGCAGCCATCACCTGACACTGGACGTGGTCAACCGAAAGGCGCAATGGCACGAAGTTTCGGCCATTTTGAGTCAACGTGAATTCAGCCTATTGGCCTATTTGATGCGTTCTCCCGGTCATATTTATTCCCGCCAACAAATTCTCAAACATGTGTGGGAAATTAACTTTGATCCCGAAACCAATGTGGTGGATGTGTGCGTGCGACGCATCAAAAGAAAGCTCAGCCGAAATAACAACGAACATTCATCACCGATTGAGTCTGTGCGAGGCGTAGGCTACCGTTTGAAAGTTGAAGATTCGCTATGAAAAAGTCTTTCAAATTTCACGTTTTCATTCGTATTTGCTTGGTTGCTTTTGGCATTATTTTTGCCAACCGTATGTTGGCTCAGTATTTTTTGGTGGATCAGCTGCGAGATCGAACACATCGTGAGATGGGCATTGGCTTGGTTAACTGCCACACGCATGCGGGCAATCAAGTTGATTTTTTACGTTGTTTTAATGCACGAGAAAAAGGCAATATCACCAACAATATTTCAGACTTTTATGTGCTGTGTGACAAACCCTCATCAGCGGTGTTGCCCGGCGCAGATCAGACCTGTTCAAATTTTCAAAACCAAGTTGCTTTGTGGGGCAAAGAGAAGAAAGAAGACGCGGACTCACGGATTGATTATGCCAACGGCGTCATAGATGGCGTGCTCTGGCAAGGCGTTCGGTTCAAAGCAAATCCGCAAGGTCCGCAAATTTGGCTGAAGGACGATCACATTGGCGATTTAATGTTGCAAATGTGGGCCCTGCGTGATCGCAACTTGATTTATGTTTTGCCCACCATCATTACCTTGTTGGCTGCTTTGATGTTCTACATCATTTACATCGCCTTGCGTCCCATTGCCATGCTCGAGCGAACGCTGGCGCAGTTGACAGCGCGTAATTTGGATCAATCCACCCAACTGGTTGCCCCCTTCAAAGAATTTGAAAATGTCACACAGGTGTTTGAGGACCTGCGTGTGCGGTTGAGTCAAAGTTTTACCAAAGCACGTCGCTTTGCTTCCGACGCTTCGCATGAATTGCGCACACCGTTGACGATTTTGCGAGGCAATGCGGAGCAACTCATGGCCGATTTGCCGGTCGGTTCAGACGCCCAAGTGCGGATGCGCTCGATGAGCGATGAAATTGAACGCTTGATTGAAATCACTGAGAAATTACTGCTGCTCTCTCGCGCAGACGCCAACAGCATTGTCGAAGAGCTCAGCGACGTTCACCTCAGTCACTTGCTAGAAGAGCTCATCAAAGACGCTTTGTCATTCCATTCCAAACTCAAAATCACCGGTGATATTCAACCTGGCATTGTGTGGCGCTGCGACAAAACCTTGGTGAATCAAATGATCCACAACCTCTACGTCAATGCAGTCAACTACAACCTACCCAATGGCTGGATTCATATGGTGCTCAAGCGAGCGGAAGGTGGTTTTGAACTGACGATAGAAAATCCGACACCCGAAGCCCCCAGTGACTTGGCGGAACGCGCTTTTGATCGCTTCTACCGGGGCGATGCATCCCACACCCGCCGAGTGGATGGCTTGGGCTTGGGATTGAGCATTTGCTTAGAAATTGCCAAGCTGCATCACAGCACGCTAAGCCTGGTAGTGACGCCGCAGCACACAGTCTTGGCCAAGCTGAGCGCTCCCTTTGAGCGCTTGTAAGCAACTCAAAAAATGACATCTCCGTCATAGATGAGGTCCATGACAGAGATGTCACCCACGTCATAAGGGGCCTTGGTTACTGTGGCGTATGCCCGCAGTTAGCCCGAAATTAGACCTGCTTGAAAGCCTTAAAAGCGACATTGGAATCGCTGAAGAGGTCGTGGATCAGGTCATTGAACTCACACCGCATCTGGCGTTGGCGGTGGCGCTGCTGTACATGATTGCCTCCGACGGTGAGATCGAAGACCAGGAAAGCAGTCAGCTTCAAGCGGTCTTAGGGGGCGACAAAGAGGTATTGCGCTACGGCTTGGCTTACGTGCAATCGACCTCGATAGAACAATTTTTGCAAGATGCCCCCGAGGTGTTGAGTCATAAAGATTGTTTGTGCATTTTGACGAATGTTTGTGACTCTTTGCTCTCTGATGGTCATGCCGATGATGCCGAATTGGCATTGTTCCATCGCATGGTCAGCGCGTTGGGATTGACCGACCAAGCGTTTGATCCCTATTTCAAAACCATTGCGCTCAAAAACGACAAGGCGGTGTTGGGCCCCTTCACTGGGACAGCAGAAGAAATTTCAGAACTCAGTCCGCACCACGCGTTGGCGATCGCACTGCTGTACATGATGACAGCGGATGGTTCGATTGGCTCGGAAGAAATTGGTCAGCTCGAGGCTGTAATCGGTGAATTTGAGGGGCTACAAAAAGCGGCGCTTAAGTATGTGCGTAAAACCAAGGTCAAGCAGTTCTTAGATCAAGCGACGCCATCGCTGACCACCCAGCAGCGACTCCATATCTTGACCAACGTGTGTGACTCCATGTTGTCTGATGGCAATGTGGCGTTGCTAGAAAACAAGTTATTCCAAACCATTCTGACCTCATTTGGTTACAGCGAAACATCGTTTGAAAGCTATTACCAAACGATTGAAATCAAGAACATTAAACCCTTTGATACCCGAGAATTCAAGCCCAAGATCACTCACCATCGGCGTCGTGAAACTGATACAGAAGATGGAATTCAGTTTCAAAAAAAACTCACGCCAACTGACAAAGGGTATCAAGCGCCCGCAGATGCTTACAGCGCTGCAGCGAATCAAGAGGTTTGGTTGGACAAGCCCTACAACGCGGCGATGGGAGTGCAAATCCAACGCACCATGCAAGACAACATTGAGCATGTGGCAGAAGACTTTGGAAGCGACGACAACATCATCCAAGTGGGACACAATGCCACGGATGAATTGAATGTTCAAAAGTTAGCGCAAAGCTTGAGTGCGGACAATGTTCAGCAGATTGACGATGGCATTGGCGCTGCTGAAAACCGTCAGACCATCGGTACAGAAGACAGTAAAACCAACCGTCAAACCTTGTCTACCCATCCAGTAGACATCAACAGACAAGCGCTGGCATTAACGCAGGTGGCAGGCAATCTGCAAGTGATTGATGCAGAACGTCTGGAAGACCATTGCGAAGAGCTGTCTCTCGAAGTCAGAATGCAAACCTTGTATGAGGGCATTGACAGCTTGAATCAACGTTTGAATCAATTTGAGCGTGAAAACAAAGATTTTCTAGATGCCATACGTGCGGAAATGCTCATCGATGTGGCTGGCGTCGTGGTTTATGTTTCTCCCGAGGAACAAGAGCTGCTTAGCATGGTAGATGAGTTGTTGTGTACCGATCATGTTGAACAAATCGCGCTGTCTGATCGCAGCGATAACTTGCAGCAAGTGCCACTTCTTGCTGAGACCGAGAATGTGCAACACATCGCCATTGAAGATTCCCACGACAACATTCAAGACATTGCATTGACGCGCGAAATCGAGAATATTCAAACGATTGCATTGGCATCTACAACGCCCAATTACCAACGTATTCGTTCGAATAAAAATCTGAGCGAAGTCAACTTCAACGCTCAAGCAGATGACCCGTTGTTGCAAACCGATCTGACAGCGGCATTGCCTGTCGACTCTGCGCGTGAGGGGGATGAAGCGTATGCCGTTGCGAGTTCAGTAGAAGCGCTACAAGCGCAAGATAGAACATCCGTTGTGATGCACGCTGCGATGTCTCAAGCGAATCGCCTGTTTGCGATTGGGCGTTATGCACCTACGGGGCTAAATTGGTTTTATGCGCACGCCAAAGTGACGGTCGTCTTTGTGTTGTGTGTATTCGCCATGCCGATGAACATGAAGCTGCCCGTCAGTCGGGTGGCGTCAGGATTTTTGATCACCATGGTCACCCATTCCGAGCGCGCAAATGCTGCGAAATCCGACGTTCCTATAGAAGAACATGTGGCGCAAGAAAACATCGCCGAAGAGGTTAAGCAGACCTTTGATCTCGTACGACTCAAGCGCAACTAATCCAGGCTTGCGCTCCAGCGGTCGTTCCATGCGCGTTCAATTTGGCGGCGATCGCGTTTGGTCGGACGTCCATCTTCAATGCTGTGCGCAGGCTCGCGTGCCAAGCGGTTGTGTTCGGCGGTTTGCAAACGGACCTGAACGCTCTCGGCAGTTTCTTCATACAGCAATTGCGCGACAGGGGCTGGACCGCGTGTCTCGCTCAAGCCTTTGACCACCACCGTGCGTTCCACATGGCCTTGGCGCAAACGCACCACGCTGCCGACTTTCACTTCGCGTGAGGGTTTGGCATCTTGCCCATTGATTTGAACGCGGTTTTTGCTCACCTCATCACTGGCCAAACTGCGTGTTTTATAAAAACGCGCAGCCCACAACCATTTGTCGATTCTTAAACTGTCCATTTTCAAATTTTGTCAGACTGTGTTTGAGCTTTGGCTGAGAGCAAGACCGACCTGGTCATGGAAAAAGACGTTGGAGCTAGTCGCTCAGCTTCAGGCAGCATTTGTCGCCGCTGGCAGGCCGCTCCACCGTCACGCGCGCGATATGAGGCAAGGTTGCTTTTAACTGCGTGTGCAAAAACAGGCAGAGATTTTCCAGTGTGGCGGGGCCAATGCCGGGGACTTCGTCCAAGAAACGGTGGTCGAGTTGAGCGCGCACCTTCTCAATTTCTTGGCGCAAAAATGCCAAGTCCATCATCATGCCGGATGTAGGGTCAGGCGTGCCTGCAATGGTGATTTCGGCGTGGTAGGTGTGGCCGTGAATGCGCAAGCTGCCTTCGGCGTCGATCTGGCGACGCAAGGTATGGGCCGCTTCAAAGTAAAAGCGCTGGCTGAGTTCAAAAGTCATCGGATGCCAATCAACTTATGGGTCTGCAAGCTCAAGCGCCACTGGGGGTGCTGTTGGCAGTAGGCCACAGCGGCGGCAGTGTTGGCCGCAGCGGCAGGACCGTCCATGGGTTGCAGATAGAAGTTGTCAAAGTTCAAAGCACTGAATTGTCCAGGATCTGCTTCGCGTTGCGGAAACACCAGTTTGAGCTCTTGTCCATGCGTCACCACTTGTTGGCTCCCCGCTTTCGGGCTCACGCACAACCAGTCAATCCCAGTAGGGGGCAGCACAGTACCGTTGGTTTCTACGGCAATTTTGAAATTCAAGGTGTGTAAGGCATCCACCAAAGCAGCATCGACCTGCAGCAAAGGCTCGCCGCCTGTCAACACCACGAAGCGATGCTGGGTGTCATTGGCAGGCCAAAAGCGGGCAATCGCTTGGGCCAGTGCGTGGGCCGAGTCGAACTTGCCTCCGCCATCGCCGTCAGTGCCCACAAAGTCGGTGTCGCAAAACTGGCAGATGGCCGAGCTGCGGTCTTGCTCGCGACCGGTCCACAAATTACAACCGGTAAAGCGACAAAACACCGCAGGCTGGCCCGCATTCGCACCTTCACCCTGCAGGGTGTAGAACATTTCTTTCACGCTGTACGTCATGCCCTGAACTGTACCGGAGTGTGAAAGGTTGTTGCCAGTGTGGTGCTGCTTTACAGCGTGGGGTAGTCGGTGTAGCCGTGTGCGTCACCACCGTACAGCGTGGCACGTTCAACTGAGTTAAAGGGGCCGCCCACGCGCAGGCGGTCCACCAAGTCGGGGTTGGCAATGAAGGGGCGGCCAAACGCCACCAAGTCTGCTCCCTCGGTCAGCGCTTGCTGGGCCAGTTCCAAGGTGTAACCGTTGTTGACCATCCAAGCGCCGTGGCCCCCGGCTTGTTGGTAAGCCGCTTTGAGGGCGGCGTAATCAAATGGGCGATCGGCCAATATGCGCTCGCCGCCTGTCGCTCCTTCAATCACATGGATGTATGCCAAGTTCATGGGACCAAGGTGGCGCACCACGTGCTCAAACAGGGCTTGGGCATGGTCATCGTGCACATCATTCGCAGGCGTGACGGGAGAGAGGCGAATGCCGGTGCGTTCCGCGCCAATGGCGTCCACCACCGCACGGGCGACCTCGAGTAAAAAGCGGGCGCGGTTGGGGATGCTGCCGCCGTAGTCGTCGGTGCGCTGGTTGCTGCCTGTTTTTAAGAACTGGTCAATCAAGTAGCCATTGGCAGCATGAATTTCAACGCCATCAAAACCAGCGTCAATGGCGTTGCGCGCGGCGTGGGCGTAGTCGCGCACGATGCCTGGAATTTCTTCCAAATTCAGCGCCCTTGGGGTGGAAGTTTCCACAAAGCCTGCCACACCATCTTTGATCAGCACCGTTTTGGTGTTGGCACGAATGGCTGACGGTGCCACTGGTGCTTCAAAGTTGGGTTGCAAGCTGGTGTGCGACACACGACCCACATGCCACAGCTGCACCACGATCTTGCCGCCCGCTTGGTGCACAGCGTGGGTGACTTTTTTCCAACCATCGAGTTGCTCGGTGCCGTAGAGTCCTGGCACATCCGCATAGCCTTGGGCTTGCTGGGTGATGGCGGTGGCCTCTGAAATGATCAAGCCTGCAGTGGCGCGTTGCGCGTAGTAGGTTGCCATCAACGGGGTAGGAATGGCATCGGGCGCGCGGTTGCGCGTGAGTGGTGCCATCACCACGCGGTTGTTGAGCGAGAGGGCGCCGCAGCTCACGGTGTCAAACAAAGTCGTCATGGGTGTCTTTCTGCATAGAAGCGAGGTGATAGGTCAGAGCGTACTGCGAAATGCGATCAAGCGCTGTGCGTCAACCCTTAACGGCTGGTCAATATGGCCTGTGCCACTTCGCTGAAGCCTGTGCCACGCTCAGATGGTGTGATGTAGCGCGGCAGATGCTGCAAGGTCGGTATAAATCGCTGGATGTTGGCAACGCCCACGCTGTTGGCAAAATGAGCAAACATCAGTTGATCATTGGTGGAATCGCCCACATAGGCCCATGCATCCAGTTCGGCATCCAGATGGCGTTGAAATAGCTCGCGGACGATCCAGCGCGCCCCTTCGAGTTTGTTGTGTGTGCCAAACCAGCCGTTGATGTGAATGCTGCTCACGGTGGCATTCATGCCCGCGTTTTGCATGAGCTGGACCACCTGCGCGATTTGATCTGCGTTGAGGTGGTGATACTCACTGTGGTCAATGGCAATGTCCGTTTCGCGGCCATCGGAGTCACGCGACGCCCGGGCGTCTGACACAGTGTGCAGCACCTGTGCCATCACCGTTTGCATGCGAAGGCGGTTATGTTCTCGTGTGCTGGGGTCTTGCAGGTAGAGCTTGCGTTGGCCCACCAAAGCCACGGCGCCGTTTTCAGCCACGATGGCATCGACAGGCCAACTTTGGGCGAAGGGCTTGCTCCAGCCCACCGGGCGACCGGTGATGGCAATGACCGCATAGCCGGCTGATTTGAGATCCTCTAGCGCCTGCAAAGCGTCTGACGAGATCTGGCCATCGCAGGTCAGGGTGTCGTCAATGTCGGTCAATATCCCCCGAATGCGCTGGCGCTGGACGATCGGCCAATTGGAAAGTGTGAGCATGGTGAGATTGTCGACTAAGGTATTTACTCAGCTTGGTCAGGGACGATGCGGGTCAAAATAATGACATATGGCTTTGCCACAATTTTGGTTTTTGACTCAAGGAGTTTTGAATGACTTTCTTCCAACGTTCCAAGGTCGTTGTGTCGTGCTTGGCGGCTCTCAGCGGTTTGACTCATTTGGGCGCGCAGGCTCAAACTGAAATTCAGTGGTGGCATTCCATGTTGGCGGTGAATGGTGAATGGGTCAATGACTTGGCAAAGAATTTCAATGCCAGCCAAAAAGAATACAAGGTGGTGCCAGTTTTCAAAGGCAGTTACGACGAATCGATGACGGCGGCTGTGGCCGCTTTCCGAGCCGGCAATGCGCCCCATATTTTGCAAGTCTTCGAAGTGGGCACGGCCACCATGATGGCCAGCAAAGGTGTCATCGTGCCGGTGGGCAAGGTCATGCAAGATGCAGGCTTCAAGTTCGATCCTGCGGTTTATGTGCCCGCTGTGGCGGGTTACTACACCTCACCCAAAGGTGAGATGCTGTCGTACCCCTTCAACAGCTCCACCACGGTGTTTTATTTCAACAAAGATGCGTTCAAAGCCGCGGGCATTTCCACTGACAAACCCCCTGCAACTTGGCCTGAAGTCGCTTTGGCAGCCGCCAAGCTGAAAGCAAATGGCCACAAGTGCCCGCTGACCGTGGCCTGGCAAGGCTGGACCCAGTTGGAGAGTTTTTCCACCTGGCACAACACCGAGCTCGCCACACAAGGCAACGGCATGCGCGGCATGAACGCACGCATGGTGGTGAATTCGCCCTTGCACGTGCGTCACATCGAGAACCTGGGCAATATGGCCAAGCAAGGTCTGTTTGTGTACAAAGGACGCGGCAACGTGCCCGAAGCCACGTTTGTGTCGGGTGAGTGCGCCATGATCACCACCTCCTCTGGCTTTTACGGCAACGTGGCGAAGAACGCCAAATTTGCCTACGGCTTATCGACCCTGCCTTACTACCCCGATGTGCCTGGTGCGCCCCAAAACACCGTCATCGGCGGTGCGAGCTTGTGGGTCATGTCGGGTAAGAAAGCAGATGAGTACAAAGGCGTCGCGACGTTTTTCAACTATCTCTCGAACGCCGAGGTGCAATCGGCCAGCCACAAACGCACAGGCTATTTGCCCATCACCTTGGCCGCCTTCAAGTTGACAGAAGCTTCGGGCTTTTACAAACAAAACCCCGGTACCGACACCGCAGTGAATCAAATGATCCGCAAGACGACCGACAAGTCGCGTGGCATCCGTTTGGGCAACTATGTGCAGATTCGTGCCATTGAGGACGAAGAGTTGGAGCAAGTGTGGGCAGGTAAAAAATCAGCCAAGGAAGCGCTGGACAGCATCGTCACACGTGGCAATGAGCAACTGGAACGGTTTGAAAAAGCCAACACGTCTAAAAACTAATGGCTTGAGCTGATTTTGGAAAAACGCACACCCTTTCGTTCGACGTGGCTGCCTTGGGTGCTGATTGCGCCCCAGGTGTCGGTCATTTGCATCTTCTTTTTTTGGCCCGCCTTGCAAGCGTTGTTGCAGTCCTTGCAGCAGTCTGATGCATTTGGCACGTCGGTGGAATGGGTGGGTTTTGCTAACTTTCAGCGGCTGTGGCAAGACGCGAGTTATCTGGAGTCGTTTCAAACCACGGCCGTGTTTTCGAGCTTGGTTGCTGTGTTGGGGATCGGCATTTCCCTGTGCTTGGCTTATTTTGCCGATCGTGTGGTGCGAGGCACTGTCGTTTACCGCACCTTGTTGATTTGGCCTTATGCCGTCGCGCCTGCGGTGGCGGGTGTGGTGTGGTTGTTTTTGTTCTCACCCAGCATTGGGGTGGTGTCTTATGCCTTGAATCAATGGGGCTTTGAGTGGAATGCCTTGCTCAATAGCCGCCATGCCATGGCCTTGATCGTGATGGCTGCGGTGTGGAAGCAAATCTCTTACAACTTTTTATTCTTTTTGGCGGGTTTGCAAAGCATCCCCAAATCACTGATTGAAGCGGCGGCCATGGACGGTGCAGGGCCGTGGCACAGGTTTTGGACGATTCAGTTTCCATTGCTCTCACCCACCAGTTTCTTTTTGTTGGTGATCAATGTGGTCTACGCTTTTTTTGACACCTTTGGCATCGTGGATGCCGCCACCAAAGGAGGCCCCGGTAAAGACACGGCCATCTTGGTTTACAAGGTGTACTTTGACGGTTTCAAGGCATTGGATCTAGGTGGTTCTGCCGCCCAGTCGGTGGTCTTGATGGTCATTGTGGTGGCGCTGACGGTGGTGCAGTTTCGCTTTGTTGAGAAGAAAGTGAATTACTAGCATGATTGAACGCAATCGCTGGTTGGATGTGTTGTCACACATGGTGCTGATCGTTGGCGTGGGTGTGGTGGCTTTTCCGGTCTATGTGACCTTTGTGGCTTCGACCCATACCATGCAAGAGGTTGTTCAAGTCCCCATGCCTTTGTGGCCTGGCTCGCATGCGTGGGAAAACTACACCACGGCTTTGTTCGGTAGTCATTCGGGCGCCACCCCTGCCGTGGGGCGGATGATGATGGTGAGTTTGATCACTGCGCTGGTGATCGCCTTGGCCAAGATCAGCATGTCCTTGCTGTCGGCCTTTGCCATTGTGTATTTCAAGTTTCCTTTTCGGATGGCTATTTTTTGGGCCATCTTCATGACCTTGATGTTGCCCGTCGAAGTGCGCATTGGGCCGACATACCAAGTCGTGGCGGATATGGGCATGCTCAACAGTTATGCAGGGTTGACGGTGCCGCTGATCGCGTCAGCCACAGCCACCTTTTTGTTCCGGCAGTTTTTTTTGACCATTCCCGATGAATTGGTGGAGGCGGCCCGCATGGATGGCGCCGGTCCGATGCGCTTTTTCAAAGATGTGTTGGTGCCCTTGTCTACGTCGAGCATGGCGGCTCTGTTTGTCATTCAATTTATTTATGGCTGGAACCAATACCTCTGGCCGCTGTTGGTGACCACAGAAGAGAGCATGTACCCCGTGGTGGTTGGCATCAAACGCATGATTTCAGGCGGCGATGCACAAACCGAATGGCACATCGTCATGGCCACGGCCATGCTGGCCATGCTGCCACCCGCCTTGGTGGTGATCTTGATGCAAAAGTGGTTTGTCAAAGGCTTGGTGGATACAGAGAAATAAATATGGCAGCGATACAACTCAAACAGCTGTTCAAACGCTACGGCGCAGGCAACAAGACCGTGAACGTGCTGCATGGCATTGATGCGCATATCGATGATGGCGAATTCATCGTGATCGTGGGCCCATCGGGCTGCGGCAAGTCCACCTTGTTGCGCATGATTGCTGGGCTGGAAGAAGTCAGCGCAGGCGATATTTGGATTGGCGATCGCCTTGTCAACCAGCTAGAACCCGCCCAGCGTGACATCGCCATGGTGTTTCAAAACTACGCCTTGTATCCACACATGACCGTGTTTGACAACATGGCTTATGGTCTCAAGATTGCCAACGTTGCGACCGCGGAAATACAAGCCCGTGTGGCCAAAGCAGCGGGTATTTTGGAGCTCGGCCATTTGTTGCAGCGCAAGCCCCGAGAGCTCTCCGGGGGGCAGCGTCAGCGCGTGGCCATGGGGCGAGCTATCGTGCGTCAACCGCAGGTTTTTTTGTTCGATGAACCACTTTCCAATCTGGATGCCAAGCTGCGTGCCCAAACGCGGCTTGAAATTCAAAAACTGCATCGCGAGCTGGGCATCACCTCTTTATTTGTGACCCATGACCAAGTCGAAGCCATGACCTTGGCGCAACGCATGATGGTGATGAATGGTGGGGTGGTGGAGCAATTTGGCACACCCGAAGAGGTCTACAACCGACCCGCCAGCACCTTTGTAGCGAGCTTCATGGGCGCTCCGCCGATGAACTTGTTGTCCAAGGTGCCCGATGTACCTGCAGGGCAAGTGTTGGGGGTTCGACCTGAACACATGCACATCTTGCCTGCGTCTGATGGCACCGGTTGGCTTGGCCAAGTCGAGGCGCTGGAGATGCTGGGTGCTGAACGCTTGGTGTATGTGCGTGTGGGGGATGAGCCATTGATTGTGCGTATCGACGAAAGCACCCAACCACCCGCGGTGGGTGCCACGGTCAGGGTTGGCGCACGTGCAGACCGTTTGCATTGGTTCAACGCTCAGACCGGTTTGCGTGTGGCACAAGGCGCCGACGCATGAGCACCGCATCGTGGACGGATTGGCCTTATCCAACGTGGATTGCTCACCGTGGCGCGGGTTTGTTGGCTCCTGAAAACACCTTGGCCGCGTTCCGATTGGGAGCGCAGCATGGCTACCGCATGTTCGAGTGCGATGCCAAACTCAGTGCGGACGAGGTGGTGTTTTTGCTGCACGACGATCGTTTGGATCGTACGTCGTCAGGAACCGGTGTCGCAGGGGATCTGCTCTGGCGCGACTTGTCGCTTCTGGATGCGGGGGCTTGGCATTCGCCTGCGTATGCCGGTGAGCCCTTGTGCACGCTGGAGGCCTTGGCCCATTTTTGTATTGCCAACCACTACGCCCTGAACATTGAAATCAAGCCCACACCCGGCGTCGAATACCGCACCGGTGAGTGTGTGGCCGCCGCCGTTCAGCGGCTCTGGCATGGTCAAGCCTTGCAGCCGGTGCTCACCTCTTTCAAAGAGGATGCGTTGGCCGGCGCAATAGCGGTGGCGCCCGCGTTGCGACGCGGCTTGCTGCTCAGTGACTGGAAAGACGACAGCTTGGCCGTGGCGCAGCGTTTGTCATGCGTAGCCTTGGTGTGCAAACACACCTTGTGGGATGCATCGCGTGTGCAAGCCGCCAAAGCCTTGGGATTGAACACCCTGAGCTACACAGTCAACGACCTTCACACCGCCCAGCATCTCCAAGCCTTAGGGACAGACGGCATCATCACAGACCGCGTGGATCTTTTTTCGCCGGAGTCGCCATGGCAGGCTTGATGTTGCCGACCTTATCGAGCGTGCACACCACGATTGAAATTGCGGGTACCTTGGCCTTTGCACTGTCGGGGCTGGTGGAAGCTGCGCGTAAAAAGCTCGACGCTGTGGGTGTGTGCGTGGTGGCAGGCGTGGCGGCATTTGGTGGTGGCACCTTACGTGATGTGTTGCTGGACCGCCGTCCCTTGTTTTGGATTGAGCAATCTTGGTATGTGTGGTGTCTGTTGATGGTGTGCATCACCGCCATGCTGCTCATGCGCGCCAAACACTTTCGGCCCACACAAACCTCCATGCAGTGGCCCGATGCCCTGGGGCTGGGTCTGTTCGCAGCCAGTGGCACCCAAATCGCCCTGGGCATGCAGATGCCAGCCTTGATTGCAGTGCTGATGGGTGTGATCACCGCGACCTTTGGTGGCGTGTTGCGCGACATTGTGTGCAACGAAATTCCCACCGCCTTCCATGACCACCACCCGTATGCCGTGTGTGCCTTTGTGGGTGGATGGGTGGTGGTGTTGTTGCAGTGGCTGGGCTTTGACTCCGACTGGGTGATGACTTTGGGCGCGGGCAGCGCCACACTGTTGCGTGTGGCAGCCTTGTATTGGGGCTGGCGCTTGCCAAGCTGGAAGCTGGAAGGAAACGACTGAGTATCGCTCCCACTTTTTGGCTTGTGACCAACCTTGCGCTTAATCTGCCACGATGCCCTTGAGCTGAATCACGCGGCCCCAGCGTGGGTAGTCTTTGGCCACGATAGCTCCCAGTTCTTCGGGCGTGGAGGCGCTGGCGTCTAGCCCGGCTTTGCCCAAAATGTCTTTCACCTGGGGTTGCTGCAAGATGCTGACGAATTCGGCGTTGAGTTTGTTGACTGTGCTAGCGGGTGTTTTGGCGGGCACAAAGAAGGCGTACCAAAGGTCCACATCAATTTCTTTGTAGCCCAGCTCTTGAAAGGTGGGCACATCGGCCGCGACGGGATGACGCTTGGTGCTGCCCACAGCCAGCGCGTTGAGCTTGCCTGACTTCACAAAACCTTGTGCCACATGCACAGGCAAGAAGCCCACCATCAACTCACCGGCCAACAAGTCTTGGGTGTAGCCCGCTGTGCCACGGTAGGGCACGTGCAACATGAAAGACTTGGTTTCCAGCTTGAATAACTCCATCGCCATGTGGTGCGGTGTGCCCACGCCGGGCGAGCCGAAGGATACAAAACCAGGCTTGGCCTGCGAGAGCGCGACCAAGTCCTTCACCGACTTGATGCCCGTTTTGGGATTGGCTACCAGCATCAAAGTGCCGTAGGCCGACATGGACACGGGGGCAAAGTCTTTGGTGGGGTTGAATGAAGCATTTTTGTAGAGCTGTGAGGCAATCAACATGGTGTTGGCGCCCATCAGAATCGTGTTGCCATCGGGCGCGGCTTTGGCCACAAAATCAGCCCCAATATTGCCGCTGGCGCCAGGCATGTTTTGCACCACCACGCTTTGCCCCATCTTCTCGGCCAGCTGGGCTTGCACGGTGCGGGCAATGGTGTCCATGCCGGTGCCCGGGGTAAACGGCACGATGATTTTGATGGGGGCACTGTTGGTCTGTGCGAAAGCGCTGACAGCCAACACGAGGCTGGCGCAGCACAACATGAAACGTTGGCGTCGTGTGTGGCAGGTCATCAGGCAGTCCTTCAGGGCGTGCGGGGTGCAAGTTTGAACAAAGCTTCGGCGTTGTTTTGGTAAAACTTTTTCTTGGCCACCGGGTTCATGTCCATACCGTCGAGTGCATGCACCTCGTCGATGGCGTATTGGTAGGGGTAGTCCATGGCGTACAGCACACGGTCTTCGCCCACCACGTCTTGGGTGAAGGCAATCGCTTTGTGCCAAGCCATGCCGCTGCAGGTGATGTGGAAGTTGTCGCGCAGGTAGTCGCTGGGCTTGCGTTTCAAGGGTTTGACGCTGTCGTAACGGTTCGAGCGCACAGTGGCGGCGTGCATGTAGTCCAAGCGATAAGCCCAAAATGGCAATGCTTCACCCATGTGCCCCAAGATGATTTGCAACTTGGGGAAGCGGTCAAACACGCCCGAGGTGATGAGCTTCAAGGCATGCAAACCCGTCTCCACACCAAAACCGTAAATGGCGCCGTCCAAGCCCGATTCCAAGAACGGCTGAATCATGTTGGCCGGTGGTGTGTTCGGATGCAGGTAAATCGGTGTGTCGTGGGCTTGTGCAGCTTCAAAGATTTCCCAAAACTTGGGGTTTGACAAATACTCGCCATGGGTGTGCGAGTTGATGACCACCGAGTGCATGCCCAGCTTGTTCACGCCACGCTCAATTTCTAATGCCGCTGCTGCTGGGTCTTGCGGCGCGACAGCAATCATGCCGGCAAAGCGTGTGGGATGACGGCGCACGCCTTCAGCCAATTCGTCATTCGCAAACTTGGCGAATGACACTGCAGTGGCCGTGTCCATGCATTGCACGCCTGGCGAGGTGAGGGCGATGATTTGCATGTCGATGCCTGCATCGTCCATATGACCCAGACGCACTTGGTCGAGGTCGGTCAAACAACGCATGATGTGCTGGGCGCGCTCGCTGGGGCTGCTCATGTAAAACCCCATCAGGCTTTGAAAGCCAGGGTCTACATGGGGTTGGGCCAAGATGGTGCGGTAGATGTCCAGCATCTCGCTGGGGCAAAACGCTTCTTCGGTGGCAATGCGCAAATACGGCGCTTGGCCTGGACGTTGGGTGTGGGTCTGTGTCATGGGCTTAAACAATCTTGACGCTCAAATTAGGCAGACCATCGATGTGCATTTCAATCACATCGCCGCGCACTACGGGGCCTACGTTCTCGGGTGTGCCCGCATAAATGATGTCGCCGGGGAAGAGCTCAAACGCTTCGGAGAGCTTGGCAATTTGCTCGGCCACCGACCAAATCATTTGGTTCAAATCGGCTTTTTGTTTGACCTGGCCATTGACCTTGAGCCAAATGTCGCCTTTGGCAAAGTGGCCGGTTTGTGCCACCTTGTGCACCGCGCCAATGGGCGCTGATTTGTCAAAGCTCTTGCCAATTTCCCAAGGCTTTTTTTGGTCGCCCATGCCGCGTTGCAAATCGCGGCGTGTCATGTCCAGGCCCAATGTGTAGCCGTAGACCAAGTCGAGCGCTTTATCGACCGAGATGTTGCGCCCGCCCTTGCCCAGCACCGCCACCAACTCGGCTTCGTAGTGGTAGTTCTTGGTAAGCGTGGGGTAGGGGTGATCGGCTACGGTACCGGTAGCCACGTACTGAATGGCATCGGTGGGTTTTTGGAAAAAGAACGGTGGTTCACGTGTGGGGTCGGAACCCATCTCGCGTGCGTGGGCCGCATAGTTGCGCCCAATGCAGTAGATGCGACGCACGGGAAACATTTCGTCCGATCCCACGATCGGCAAATAGACCGCTGGCACAGTGAACGGTGTTTTGGGCTGGCCACTGGCAAAGCCTGGGGTGGCACAACCCACCAAAGCGCCCGTGGTGACGAGGGCTGAATTTTGAAAGAAGTGACGACGGTCCATGGGCTGGGCTCCTGAAAAAATTAAGACTTGGCGGCAAAGCCCGCCACTTGTTTGTAGTTGTCTGAAATTTGGCGCAACTCGGCTTGGCTGATCAAGTCGTCGATGTGACCAAAGGGTTGGCCACCGCTGAGAGCATCGGCCTTCATGATGATGGCATCGGGTGGGACGGTGCGGTTGGTTTGCACAATCTTGGCGGTGGTGGGTAAACGCAGGTCTTGGTACTGCTGCAGGGCGGCCACCACATCGGTGGTTTTACTCAACAAGTCAGCCAAGGTGCGTGCATCGATCAAGCCTTGGGCCGAGCCGTTGGAGCCGCGTGGGTACATGGGGTGGGCGGCATCGCCCATCAGGGTGATGCGGCCAAAACTCCATTGCGGCAAAGCATCTTTGTCGACCATGGGGTACTCGAACACACGTTCGGCAGAGAGGATCAGGTTGGGTACATCCAACCAAGGAAACTTCCAGTCTTTGAAAATGTCGATGCAGTCATTGGGGTTACCCGGCTTGTTCCAGTCGTTCATCTTGGTGTCGGCGCGCTGGATTTCGGCCATCCAGTTGATGAGCTGGTTGCCTTGGCCGTCTACGTTATCAACGATGGGGTAGATCACCATCTTGCCGGTCTCGATAGAGCCCACACGCATGTAACTCTTGCCCGTCAAGATGGGTTTGTGCACTGTGACGCCGCGCCAGGTGTTGATGCCCGCGAAGCAAACTTTGTCGTCAGGGAAGAATTGCTTGCGTACGGTGGAGTTCACGCCGTCGCAAGCCACGGCCACATCGGCGTGGACTTGGCGGGTTTCACCGTTGGTCAGTTCAAAAGTGGCAGTTGCTTGCTGTGCAGTTTGATCGACTCGGATGCAGCGGTGGCCGGTGTGCACGCGATCGGAGCCGAGGCGCTTGAGCACTTCTTCAAACAAAATGCGGTGCAATTTGCCACGGTGAATGCCCAGCTCTGGCGTGGCGTAGCCGTCATGGCGGCCACGCAGTTCTTTGTAAATGTACTGGCCGTAACGGTTGTAGAACACGCTTTCCAGATTTTCAATGGCGACGGCTTCGAGTTGGGGCAGCAGGCCTAGGGCCGCCAATTCTTTGGTGGCATGGGGCAGCAGGGTGATGCCCACCCCCATTTCCTTGACCTCGGGCACGCTCTCATAGACCTCGCACGCAATACCGCGCTCATGCAGCCCCAAAGCCAGGCCCAGACCGGCAATGCCTCCGCCTAAGATGGCTACTTTCATCGTTTGTCCCAATTCATATGCATGCACTGTTTGTTAGCATGCAAACGATTATTGTTTTTGCCTGCCATCTGCGTATCCATACAAACCCCAAGCCATGCACTTAAGCGACATGTACCAACGCCCCGGTTTTTTGCTGCGCCGCACGCATCAAATCTCGGCCGCCATTTTTGAAAATGCCTGTGCGTCGATCGGTTTGACCCAGGCCCAATACGGCGCGTTGACGGTGCTGGCCAGCGAACCGCACATCGACCAAAGCCGCTTGGCACGTGCCTTGGCGTTTGACAAAGTGACGGTGCTGCGGGTGCTACGTGGGCTCGAAGAGCGTGGCTTGGTGGCGCGCGAAGTCTCCACCATCAGCCGCCGCCATATGGCGGTGCAACTCACCCCTGCTGGGCGACGTTTGTTGAAAAAAGCAGAAGCGCCCGTGCATCAGGCGTATGAGGAGCTGATGGCACCTTTGAACGACAAACAACGTGCACAGCTCATTGGCTTGCTGCAAACGCTGACCGATGGTTTGAGCACACAAGCCAGGGCTGCTTTTGTACCCTTGCAGGCGCCGCGCAAGGATGTATGAGCGTGCGGTTTGACGACCCATCCGGGCACATGCCGGTGTTGTATTCATTTCGGCGTTGTCCCTATGCCATGCGCGCACGCTTGGCTTTACGTGCCAGTGGTGTGGTGTATGAGCACCGTGAGATCCTTTTGAAAAATAAACCCGCACACATGCTGGCGCTATCGCCCCAAGGCACGGTGCCCGTGTTGTGGCTGCGCGGTCAAGAAAATAGCACTGTGCTGGCGCAAAGCTTGGACATCATGTTGTGGACCTTGCGTCAACACGACCCAAAGGCCTGGCTGCCCACCACCGAGAGGCAGTGGACGCATACCCTAGAGCGCATTACGTGCAACGATGGACCGTTCAAACAACATTTGGACCGCTACAAATACCCCCAACGGTCTGGTCTGTCTGACGGTCTGGTTGATCGTGACCAAGCGGCTCAGCTGTTGCTCGCGCTAGACGCTGATTTGCAAGCCAACCCGTATTTGTCAGGCCCGCATTGGGGTTTGCAAGACGCGGCATTGGCCCCGTTTGTGCGCCAATTTGCCCATGTGGATGCCGCTTGGTTTGCGGCCCAACCCTGGACCGCATTGGCGACCTGGTTAGCGCGCTTCGAAGCCTCAGATGACTTCGCGGCGGTGATGCAAAAAATGCCGTTGTGGGTGCCCGGTACAGACGCCTAAAATCAGTCCATGCGCAAGTTTTGTCTCATCCTGTGTCTCGGTGTGCTGACTAGCATGTTCCATGCTGCCGTCATGTCCGTCGAGATGTTGCCTGTGCAGACGCAGGCGGTGCATGCCAGCATGCCAAGCGTGCATGGCGAACACCACTGCGATGAGCCAGCGGCGAGTACCGCCTTGCCTGGATTCAAATGTGCTTTGGGCGCACATCTGTGCTGCTTGGGGCTCGCAGCTGCCTTGGTCGATTCGCCTGTGTTTGTGTCAACAGGGCACAACGCGCTGATCAACCCTGTGGTGCTCTCGCTTGAGCTGCACTCGCGTACCAACAAATTGTTCAAGCCGCCCAAGCGCGCTCTCCTGACTTAAGACCTCTTGCTGGCCTCTGTGGCCGGCCTTATCTTGATTTGGAGAAAAAAATGAACATGACGCATTACATGGAGTTGTTGGCGACCAACCAACCTTGGAATTTGTTGCTCTTTATGGGCATTCCCGTGGTTTTGGCCGAGACTTTGGCGATCACCGAGTTGTATTTGTTATTCACCCGCAATCTGAACGGTTGGGTGCATGGCCTGAACCGCGTGGCGGGCATCACGGTGGGCTTGTATTTCATCGGCGTGATTGCGTACCTGATGAAGACTGCGGTACTTCCCATTACCCAAGCGGGTGAATGGCGCACGGCGATTGATGTGATTGCTGTGGCGAGCTATTTGATTGGTGGTTTGCCCTTGATCTACATCGCCTTGCAAGAGCTGGGCATCGTTAACCAAGGTGCCAGCACCGAAAAGAAGATGAAGACCCACGCGATTTGCGTGGCCTTGTTCTTGGTCTTTGGTCACATCGCGATGATTGCCGGCATGCTGGACCCTGCGTTGCTGGGTTTTGGTGTTGGTGCAGAAGAAGCAATGCCGATGATGCACAACCACTAAGCCGCAGACTTCAAAAACTCCGCCACCAATTGCCACTGCGCTGGCACGTTCAGTGCCGGCGCATGGCCGCAACCAGGAATTTCTTCGGTGCGCAACAAGCCTTGGGTACCAGGGCCGCGCGTGCGCATGGCTTGGATGGTGTCGGGTGAAATCAAATCAGAGTTGACGCCACGCATCACCATCACAGGGATGTTCAGCGCATCGTAGGCGTCCCACATGGGGTACTCGGGCGTTGCGCGAAAAAATTGCTGGGTGATGTTGGGGTCGTAGTGCGGTGTCACACGGCCATCGGGCAGGCGGCGGGTGGAGGTTTCGGCCAAATGCCGCCACTGGGCATCGGTGTGTTCACCAAATGGTGCATAGGCTTGGCGAAAGAAAGCCTCCAGCTCGGGCACGGTGTCAAACGCTGGTGGTTGGCCGGCATAGGCTTTGATGCGATCGACTGCCACGGCTGAAATTTCAGGCGCAATGTCGTTCAAGACCAAGCTGCGAATGCGACCTGCGAAGGCGGGCAACTCTATGGCTGCGGCACAGACCAAGCCCAATGCACCGCCCATGGAGGTGCCGATCCAGTGAGCTTGGTGGATGTTCAGGCCATCCATCAAATCCAGTGCGATGCGGGCATAAGTGGCAAAGCTGTAATCGTCTTTGGGGTTGTGGCTCCATTGGCTCAAGCCACGGCCAATGGTGTCGGGGCAAATCACGCGGTAATGGGGCGCGAGTTGTTCGGCCAAGGCATCAAAATCACGGCCGGTACGGGCCAGGCCGTGCCACGCGATCACCACGGGCAGCGACGCATCGCCCCAGGCGGTGTAGTGGATGTTGAAGCCGTGACAGAGCAGGTAGTGTGAGCTAGGTTTCATGGTGGGTTCAGTTTACGATTGACTTATGCAATTACAAGATATTTTGTATTCCCAAGGCTTTGGCACACGCCGTATTTGTGCCGGTTTGATTCAACAGGGCTATGTGCAGGTCGATTTCGGCGAGGGCTTGGTCACTTGCGACGAGGCATCGCAAGACGTTGCCGTGCACGAAGGCCTGGCGTTTTCGGTGCAAGGCGTGCTCTGGCCGTATCACGCCAAAGCCTATGTGTTGCTGCACAAACCTGCAGGCTACGAGTGTTCGCACAAGCCTTCGGCGTGGCCGAGCCTGTACACCTTGCTGCCACCGCCCTTGCGTCAACGGCCCCAAAAAAGTGCGGTGCAAGGCGTGCAAGCGGTGGGGCGCTTGGACCAAGACACCACGGGCATGCTGGTGCTCACCGATGACGGCCCGTTGATTCATCGCATGAGTTCACCGCGTCACCATGTGCCCAAGGTTTATGAGGTGACCACCGACGACCCGCTGGATGACAAGCAAGTTCAGCGCTTGCTCGAGGGTGTGGTGCTGGACGATTCGCCCAAGCCTGTGAAGGCAGCTGCCTGTGAAGCCGTGGCTGACCATCATTTGCGCTTGACCTTGACCGAGGGCAAGTACCACCAAGTCAAGCGCATGCTGGCGGCGGTGGGCAACAAGGTGGTGGGTTTGCACCGCTCACAGATGGGCACCATGCCTTTGCCTACCGATTTGGCACCAGGCCAGTGGCGCTGGATCAGCGAAGACGAATTGAAGCTGTTGGCGACGAACGCGTTGTGAGTCGAGCAGCACGTTAAGGTTTGTCGTGTAAAAACGCTTCAATGAAGGCCAGGGTTTGCTGGGGCTGATCACGATGCGGCGAATGGCCACACGCGGCCAGGGCCTGGCGCTGAATCTGCCCAGAAGAGGGCGCGATGTCTTCAATTTGGGCCAAGCTGCCGTAGGCGTCATCCACACCTTGCAAGGCCAAGATGGGGGCGCTGATGTCGCGGCACAGCCCACGAATGTCAAAGCTGCGAAAGCCCTCCGACAGCCACACATCGTTCCATTGCCAAAACGCGCCGTCCACGTCCTGGTGAAACTTGGCCAAGCGTTCGCGCAAATGACCATTCACGTACGCTTCACGCGCGGCTTGGATTGATGTGATTGATACGTCTTCCACCATGACATGCGGCGCCATGACGACACATGCGCTCAAAGGATGACGTGCCGCATGCAAGAGCGCAATGGTGCCGCCGTCGGAGTGGCCCAGTAGCACCGGGCGCTCAATGCCTAAAACACCCAGCAACTCAGGCAAGACATTCCAAGCTTCTTGGTGCATGTAATCGGGCGGCAGACGGTTGGCGCCGCGCACATCGGCGATGCCTGAGGATTGGCCGTAGCCCCGGCGCGAATACACCACGCCTGCTCGGCCTGTGGCCGCGCACACCTGTGCGGGCCAAAAACCGTCTCGGCTGCTCCACATGGCGACCGAGCCCAATCCTTCATGCAAAAACACCAAGGGTGCGCGCGCAGCTCCTGCGGGTGCTGCAATTTCTTCGACCTCGAGCGTGCTTTGTTTGAGTTGGATCAAGTGCATGGCCCCATATTAAAGCCCGTCGCAGGACGTGGCTAAGACGCGCTCGTTACACTGGAGGCTCGTTTTAAGAAGGTTGTTTGTTGTGTATTTGTTTCAACGATGGATGCTGGCGTTTGCTGCTTGGCTGGTTTTGCTGGGTTCCGCGGCTCACGCGGCGAATCCGATTTTTGTGCTCAATTCGCAAGATGCCAATGTGAGCGTGATTGACTCCGCCACTTGGAAAGAAACCCGGCGCATTGCCACGGGCAAAGAGCCGCATCACATTTACCTCACGCCCGATGAAAAATCGGTCATCGTGGCCAATGCCGGTGGCGACTCCTTGACCTTCATCGACCCTCGTACCGCCGAGGTGCAGCGTATGGTGCGTGGCACCATGGACCCTTACCAGCTGCGCTTTTCGCCTGACATGAAATGGTTTGTCACCGTGGCCAACCGTTTGAACCACATCGACATCTACCGCTGGGACGGCAAAGACCTGAGCT
>Ga0228703_1000087_pt1 | contig 85750 bp, 85 predicted proteins | sample McNCre217_Aug_MG_3_FD_178020 | JGI IMG/M metagenome (GOLD analysis project Ga0228703, IMG submission 178020) | Freshwater microbial communities from McNutts Creek, Athens, Georgia, United States - 29-17_Aug_MG | ecosystem: Environmental > Aquatic > Freshwater > Creek | place: USA: Georgia...
AGATTGGTGAGGTGCACGATGGTGCAGCCACCATGGACTGGATGGAGCAGGAGCAGGAGCGCGGTATCACCATTACCTCGGCTGCTACCACCTGTTTCTGGAACAAGAACCAGATCAACATCATTGACACCCCTGGACACGTGGACTTCACCGTTGAGGTAGAGCGTTCGCTTCGTGTTCTAGACGGTGCTGTTGCTGTGTTCGACGGTAAAGAGGGTGTTGAGCCACAGTCTGAGACCGTATGGCGTCAGGCTGACAAGTACGACGTTCCTCGTATCTGCTTCGTAAACAAGATGGACAAGCTTGGTGCAGACTTCTACTTCACCGTAGACACCATCATCAAGCGTCTAGGCGCTCGCCCACTAGTAATCCAGCTTCCAATCGGTGCCGAGAGCACCTTCGAGGGTGTTGTAGACCTAGTTGAGATGCGCGCACTTACCTGGCGTGGAGACGTTGAGATGGGTGCCAAGTACACCATCGAAGAGATTCCAGCAGACCTCAAGGAGAAGGCAGCGGAGTACCGCCAGACCCTTCTAGAGACCGTTGCTGAGACCGACGACGCTCTTATGGAGAAGTTCTTTGCAGGCGAAGAGCTAACCGTTGCAGAGATCAAGGGCGCCATCCGCAAGATGACCGTGAACTCTGAGATCTACCCAGTTCTTTGTGGCTCTGCCTTCAAGAACAAGGGTGTTCAGCCAATGCTTGACGCAGTTGTTGACTACCTTCCAACCCCACTGGACGTTCCAGCGGTTGAGGGTGGAGACCCACGCGACGAAGAGGTTCGCCTAAAGCGCGAGCCAAAGAGCACCGAGCCGTTCGCGGCTTTGGCGTTCAAGGTTATGACCCACCCATTCTTTGGTCGTCTAACCTACATTCGTGTTTACTCCGGTCACGCTAACCAGGGTGACCAGGTTGTTAACTCCACCAAGGGTAAGAAGGAGCGCATCGGAAAGCTTTTCCAGATGCACGCCAACAAGGAAAACCCAGTTGAGTCGGTAACCGCAGGACACATCTACGCTGCCATCGGTCTAAAGGACACCACCACCGGTGACACCCTTTGCGACCCAGACAACCAGATTGTTCTAGAGTCGATGACCTTCCCAGATCCAGTTATCTCGGTTGCCATTGAGCCAAAGACCAAGGCCGACCAGGAGAAGCTAGGTCTAGCTATCCAGAAGCTTGCGGAAGAAGACCCAACCTTCCGCGTTGAGCACGACCACGAGACCGGCCAGACCGTTATCTCCGGTATGGGCGAGCTCCACCTGGACATCCTTGTAGACCGTATGCGTCGCGAGTTCAAGGTTGAGGCAAACGTTGGTAAGCCACAGGTTGCATACCGCGAGACCATCCGTCGCGCAGTAGACAAGTACGACTACACCCACAAGAAGCAGACCGGTGGTTCTGGTCAGTTCGCTAAGGTGCAGATCAAGCTTGAGCCAATGGAAGTTGAAGGCGACAAGACCTACGAATTCGTGAACGCCGTAACCGGTGGTCGCGTTCCTCGTGAGTACATCCCGTCGGTAGACGCCGGTATCCAGGACGCCATGCAGGTAGGTATTCTTGCTGGTTACCCAATGGTGGGCGTAAAGGCAACCATCCTCGATGGTGCTTACCACGATGTTGACTCGTCTGAAATGGCGTTCAAGATTGCAGGTTCGATTGCTTTCAAGGAAGCATCGCGCCTAGCTAACCCAGTACTACTCGAGCCGTTGATGGCCGTCGAAGTACGTACCCCAGAGGAATACATGGGAGACGTAATCGGTGACCTAAACTCTCGTCGTGGTCAGATTCAGTCGATGGATGACGCCTCCGGCGTTAAGGTCGTACGCGCCCTGGTTCCACTGTCTGAAATGTTCGGTTACGTTGGTGACCTGCGCAGCAAGACCTCTGGTCGCGCGGTTTACTCCATGACCTTCGAATCTTATTCTGAGGTTCCAAGGGCAGTAGCAGACGAGATCGTTCAGAAGAACAAGGGCGAGTAGTAGTTTTCTACTTCTCAAAAACCAAGTAAAATAAAACAAACCACAAAAAAGTAGTTGGGCAAGTCATGCCCAAACACTTGTTACGAGTCCTGAGGAGGACCCACCATGGCTAAGGCGAAATTCGAGCGCACCAAGCCGCACGTTAACATCGGTACCATTGGTCACGTTGACCACGGTAAGACCACCTTGACTGCGGCAATCACCAAGGTACTTCACGACAAGTACCCAACCCTAAACACCGCTTCTGCGTTCGACCAGATCGACAACTCCCCTGAGGAGAAGCAGCGCGGTATTACCATCAACATCTCGCACGTTGAGTACCAGACCGAGAAGCGCCACTACGCACACGTAGACGCTCCAGGTCACGCTGACTACATCAAGAACATGATTACCGGTGCTGCTCAGATGGACGGCGCAATTCTTGTTGTTGCTGCAACCGACGGCCCTATGCCTCAGACCCGCGAGCACGTTCTACTAGCTCGCCAGGTTGGCGTTCCTTACATCGTTGTTGCTCTAAACAAGAGCGACATGGTTGACGACGAGGAAATCCTAGAGCTCGTTGAGGTTGAGGTCCGCGACCTTCTCAGCAGCCAGGACTTCGACGGCGACAACGCACCAGTAGTTCGCGTTTCGGCTCTTAAGGCTCTTGAGGGTGACGCAACTTGGGGCGAGTCTGTTCTAAAGCTTATGGATGCAGTTGACGAGTTCATTCCTGAGCCTGTTCGCGACACCGACAAGGCATTCCTAATGCCTGTAGAAGACGTTTTCACCATCACTGGTCGTGGAACCGTTGTTACCGGCAAGGTTGAGCGTGGACAGATCCGCGTGAACGACGAAGTTGAAATCGTGGGTATCCGCGACAAGACCAAGACCACCGTTACCGGTATCGAAATGTTCCGCAAGCTTCTCGACTACGCAGAGGCCGGAGAGAACGTTGGTGTTCTACTACGTGGAACCAAGCGTGAAGACGTTGAGCGTGGCCAGGTGCTTTGCAAGCCTGGTTCGATCACCCCTCACACCAACTTCGATGGCAACGTTTACATCCTTTCCAAGGATGAGGGTGGCCGTCACAACCCGTTCTACGCAAACTACCGTCCACAGTTCTACTTCCGTACCACTGACGTGACTGGTGTTATCACCCTTCCTGCAGGTACCGAAATGGTTATGCCTGGCGACACCACTGAGATGACCGTAGAGCTCATCCAGCCAATCGCTATGGAAGAGGGACTGCGTTTCGCAATCCGTGAGGGTGGCCGCACCGTAGGTGCTGGTACCGTTACCAAGATCAACAAGTAAGTCTTCTTACTTTAGATTCAAAAAGTACCCCCGGACTTCGGTCTGGGGGTACTTTTGGTTTAAGCCCAACTTTCGCGAAGAGGCAGAGATTTGAATCGTTTCATCACAAAACGGTAACGGCAATAAGCGGGGGGATACCACCTATCCAAAATCGCGAAATACTCAGGCCGCAATTCGCTGAATTTGGCGGGTAATCTCGGAGTAGCCGGCTCGCTTGTGAGGCAGGCAAGTCAAATACCCAGTGCGCAGTGTTGCGCAGAAGGAGCAATAATGAATCGCTTCAACATTCGCAGGACGGTGGCACTTGCTGCTACCGGCGTTATGTTGGCTGCGGGACTAGTGGGGGTTTCCACTCCAGCTCAGGCCGCAAGTTCAACCCTCACAATCGGATATGATTCCGATCCAGTTCCTAGCGGATACGACCCAGCACTCTACGCTGCAGGTCAACGGTTCTTCATGGAGTCGCTCTACGACAGCTTGTTCTACAAGACCGCAAAGGGTGGTGTTACCCCAGGTATCGCTCTCTCAAGCAGCCAGAACTCCGACAACACCACGCTCACCATGACTATCCGTCAGGGACAGTCGTTCTCAGATGGCACCCCCGTGACCACCGAGGCAGTAAAGGCTAACCTCGACCGCGTATTCACAGACAAGAAGACAAACTACACAGCGCTACAGCAATTTGTTTCTGGCGGAACTTCTGAAATCAAGAGCGTCACCACGTCTGGCGACAACGTAACCATTACCTTTGCAAAGCCTCAGGCTAATGCCGCAGCATTGTTCACTGGAGAATCGGGAATGATCGTCTCCGGCGCCCAGGCAACCATTACAAACAGCCTTGGCACCGTGCCAGACGGTAGCGGCCCTTACCGTTTGGTGAAGGCTGGATCCATCAAGGGCAACACCTACAAAATGGTTAAGAACAACAAGTACTGGAACGCTAAGAACTACCAGTTCAACTCTTTGACCTACAAGGTGATCACTAACGCACAAGCACGAGCAAACGCACTCGCCACCGGTCAGGTGGATATTGCTGCTGCCATCGATGGAAGCACCGTGAAGTTCCTTCAGTCTCGCAAGGCAGGATTGGTTACTCTCGGTGGCCACATTTACATGCTTGTGTTCTGGAACGGCGGGCAGAACCCTCCTGGTCCAAAGCCGCTTGTTGGCGACAAGAATGTTCGTCTTGCCCTGTCATATGCAACCGACCGCGCATCGATCGTGAAGTCGCTCTACAAGGGTGACCGAGCAACCGCAAACTACATTCCTAAGGGTGCGCCTGGCTATGACGCAACGCTAGATGCGACATACGCTTACAACCCAACCAAGGCTAAGCAGCTCTTGGCCGCCGCAGGAGTTTCAGGCCTAACCCTGGAAACCCTATACGGCGACCCTTCTCAGGCTGCATTCTTCACCACACTAACCGCTCAGTGGGCCAAGGTGGGCGTAACTCTCAAGGCCCGCTTGGCAGCTAACACCGGAGAACTTTTTGGTGCAGTTGGTTCGGAAGCATTCGGTATCTTCGATGCCACCATTGACCAGCCAGCAGGCTTCGCTGCCGGTGTTCTGGTTAACGGCTTCGGAAACTTTATGCACACCAAGAATGCGGCCGTTGAAGGCTCACTGGGTGCAGCATTCGGTAACCCAGGTGCGGCCAGCTTGAAGGCTTTGAACAACGCTCTAGTGAATGAGGCATGGATCATGCCTTACCGCGAGGGTCAAAGCTACACCGGTTACAACAAGAAGACCGTGAGGGCCCCTAAGCCAGGCGTTGACGGACCTAACCCTATGCTGATTGGCATTCGCAAGAAGTAAGTACTCAAGTGAAGATGGGGGTGCACATTGTGTACCCCCATCTCCAGCACTGTTAGGTAAAAATGATTCTCAAGCTAATTGCAAACCGCCTACTCATGGGTGTTCTCACGCTCCTAGTTGCGGGTTTGCTCAGCTTCGCCTTTGTGCATCTCATGCCGGGAAGCCCTGGCTTGGTTGTCAAAGGCATGGGCGCTTCAAAGGAAGAAATTTGGGCATTCGACGAAAGCATCGGCTGGCACAAACCGCTGTTCCAGCAGTTCTTCGAATGGCTCTTCAACCTACTCCGCGGTGACTTTGGAACTTCCTATGCCGACGGTAGAGTGCTCGCCGACGACCTTCAGATTCGCCTAGAGGTTACCGCCAGCTTGGCGCTTGGCGCAGTTGTTTTGATTGCAATCATCGGTGTGCTTATTGGCGTGACAGCCGCCGTTCGAGGCGGATTCCTGGACAAGATTTTGAACACGGGTTCAAACGTGTTCTTTTCGGTGCCGCCATACTGGCTGGCAATCCTGTTGATTTTGGTTTTCGCGGTTTTGAATCCGATATTCCCGGCAACGGGATACATTCCCTTTGCTACCGACCCATTAGGTTGGGCTCAGAGCCTAACCCTTCCAATTTTGGCTATTGCGCTACCTTCTGCCGCTGGACTCGCAAGAACCACGCGAGCAACCGTATACGACGCACTTTCGCAGGAGCATCTCAGAACCCTACGCGCTATGGGGACACCGCAATGGCGGTTGATTTATGTTCACGCGCTTCGCTTCGCCAGCGTTCAAATTGTTGCAATGGTTGGCATGAACTTTGTTTTGGTATTTGGTGGCACGGTAATGATTGAGCAGTTGTTTGTGCTCCCTGGACTAGGCACTAATGCTCAAGCTGCCATCGGCACTCACGATATCCCTGCCATTCAGGTCACAGTGGTTATCACCACGGTTGTTGTTGTGGTTACCAACCTGATCACCGAAATCCTAGTTATGTTCCTGAACCCAAAGATTAGAACCCGATGAAAAACCTCTGGAACAAGTTTCCGCACTTCCTAAAAAAGCCAGGCGCACTGATTTCGATTGCCTGGCTAATATTCCTAATCTTCGGTTCCCTGCTAGGCAAGTATTGGTTGCCGTACGACCCGACCAAGGCAAGCGCAGGCCACGAACTAGAGCTTCCAACCTGGGCACATTTGATGGGCACCGATGACCTCGGCCGCGATATCTTTAGCCGCCTATTCTCGTCTGGCGCACTCAGCATATACGCCTCGGCGTGGACCCTGGGCGTTGCGTTCCTACTTGGTCTGCCGCTGGCTCTCATCGCTGCAGAAAAACGCGGAAGGGTTGAAAACCTGATTAGCCGTTTCGCGGACATTGTTTTTGCACTGCCCGCAACCGTCATGTTGTTGGCACTAATTGGAACGGTGGGAAGCAAGACCGAGCCGGTCATGATTTTCTTTGGCTTCCTGATTGCCCCTGCCATCTACCGAGTTCTAGTGGGGCAGACCATCGCGGTTCGACAGCGACTTTACGTAGATGCCGCAAGGCTCAATGGACTCAACTCACTGCAGATCAACGTGCGGCACGTGTTACCTGCGCTTTACCGCTTCCTTGCGGTTCAGGTTGCCATGCTGTTTTCTGTAACACTGCTTATGCAAGCGGGTCTCGCGTTCCTTGGGCTAGGTCCCCAGGAGCCTCAAGCCAGTTGGGGCGCCATGATTGGCCAAGGGAACCTGCACATCTACGACTTTCCTTGGATGATGGTTCCCGCGGGATTGATTCTGGTAGTTACCGTTCTGGCTGCAAACCACGTGGCCGATGTGATTGGCGGGGGAGACCCTGCACTCGCCAAGCCGATGACAATTCTCATTAGGTCGGTTGCCCGAAATGTACCACCCGCCTCAAGTTTGGAGGAGCGGCCAGCCGACCCTGCCGCTTTGCTTGAGATTCGAGACCTGCACGTTCGGGTTGCGGGAGCTCACGAACTTGTCACAGGAGTTTCCCTAAAGGTGATGCCCGGCAAGGTTCTAGGCATCGTTGGAGAGTCGGGTTGCGGAAAGACCATGACCGCGCTGTCTGTAATTGGTGTGCTTCCAAAGGGTGTTGAGATCGCTTCGGGCTCCGTCTTCCTAAACGGGCGTGATATTGCGGGTTGGTCAGAGAAACAACTCAACACCGTTCGCGGTTCTGAGATTGCATACATTTCGCAAGAACCGATGGTTGCTTTGGACCCGATGTTCAGCGTTGCCAACCAACTGACCACGCAGATTGTTCGTCTGCGCAAAGTGTCTAAGAAACAGGCGGGCAAGATTGCCCTGGACTTGATGAACAAGGTTGGCATCCCGTCTCCGGAACGCGTTCTCAAGTCCTACCCGCACCAGCTCTCTGGAGGAATGGCACAGCGTGTGGCAATAGCCTTGGCTCTCACAGGTCAACCAAAGTTGCTGATCGCAGACGAACCAACTACAGCGCTAGACGTGACCATCCAAGCGGAAATTTTGGAGTTGCTTCGCAGCATTGTGGTTCAGTTCAATACCGGAATCGTGATTGTTACTCATAACCTTGGTGTGGTTGCCGACATCGCGGATGAAGTTGCCGTTATGTACGCGGGAGAAGTTGTTGAGTCTGGGTCAGTCTCTAACGTGCTTAACCACCCGGCTCACCCTTACACGGCGGCCCTGCTCGGTGCTGATCCGCATGTTCCTGCCAACGCTGCTCGCCCAGATCGACTTGCCTCAATTCCTGGCAACGTTCCCGCACCGGCAACCTGGACCAACTCTTGCCGATTCGCCGCGCGCTGCGACTTTGCTACCGAAATCTGCAAACAACCGCTGGTGCAATCCAAGGCTCACGTTGGTGGAACCGTAAAGTGTCTTCGCCACGACCAAATCAAACTAGAACTTCAGCACAAGTAGGCCAAAGATGAACCAAACTTCGAAATCAAATCAGGCCACCGATGCTTTGTTGCAGGTATCGAACCTGTCCGTGAAATACGGTTCTGGCAAATCAGGATTTGTTGCGGTATCCGACATCGCCCTAGAAATCGCACCTGGCGAAACTCTAGGTGTGGTTGGCGAATCGGGTTCAGGTAAGTCCACCATTGGTAAGGCCATCCTCGGGCTCGAGAAAGCGCACTCGGGTTCCATTCGCTTTCTCGGTAGAGACATTACGAATCACTCTCTAAAGCAGCGCAAGAAATCCGCCGAGGAACTGCGCGTGGTTTTCCAAGACCCTTACTCATCTTTGAACCCTGACATGACAATTGGGGCCACCCTCGTTGAACCGCTTGGGCTGCTTGGAGTTAGCAAAGACGAATCCATGCGCCGCGCTCGCGAAGTCTTGGTAAAGGTTGGTCTACCAGCTGAGGCCGTAGACCGGTTGCCTCGAAACTTCTCAGGCGGACAGCGCCAGCGAATCGCGATTGCACGAGCGCTCATAGTTGACCCAAAGTTGATTGTGTTGGACGAGCCGGTTTCTGCTCTCGATCTATCTACTCAGGCGCAGGTACTCAACCTGCTGGCTGACCTAGCTGCAAGCGAAAATGTGGGCTTCCTGTTCATTGCTCACGACATTGATGTGGTTCGATTTCTTTCAGACCGAGTTGTGGTTCTCTACAAGGGGCGAATCATGGAAACTGGGCCTGTGGAGGAGGTTGTCACCAACCCTCGTCACCCGTATACCCAAGGTCTCATCGCAGCGGCACCTGTGCCTCGCCCGGCCGAGCAGGCAGAGCGACGTAAGCAGTGGTTGGAACTCCAAGAACGCAAGAATGCAATGACCGGAGTTTTTCAGATGCAAGGCCCTGCAATTGTTGGCGGCTGCCCATACTTCAACCGCTGTTCAATCTCAACTGACATTTGTGGCAAGCAGGTGCCGGAGCTTCGTGAGATTGGTGCAGTGAAGGTAGCCTGTCACCACGCCGAGTAGCTCGAAGCTTGGTTTTGCCCTAGGCGCACATCGATGATTTCAACGGAGAGAACAATGGCCAAGTGGATTCAGGTTCAAGAGTTTCAAGATAAGGCGGTTGGGTCTCGCCCGGTTTACCTGCTGCGCAAAGAGTTCACGCTGAACTCGGTTGAAACCGCGAGTCTGAAGATCTCGGCGCACGGCATCTACACGGCATTTGTAAACGGCAAGCGCGTTGGCAACGATGAACTCACGCCCGGTTACACCGAATATGGCAAGCGCATTCAGTTCCAGACCTATGACGTAACTCACCTGCTGCACACGGGCGTAAACGCGATTGCGGTGGAGCTTGCCGATGGCTGGTTTAGAGGCGCGGTTGGCATTACCCAGCGTGGAGACCAGTACGGAAATCGAGTTGCACTTTTTGCTGAGCTTTCAACCGCTTCTGGTAAACCACTAGTTGCAACCGATGCCAGCTGGCGCGTTGGTACGAGCGACATTTTGAGCGCCGACCTGTTCCAAGGCCAGCATCAGGACCTAACCCAACGGCTACCGGCCGCGTACTTAGCCGGGTTTGAAAACGATGCCGGGTTTGAAAGCGGGGCGCAGTTTGAGGGCAGCACCAATTTGCAAGGCCGCAACTGGGCGATCCCCCTGGAAATAGAAGTGGAGGCTGAGCTATTTCCACAAGCGGTTGAGCCCAACCAGGTAGTGGAATTCCTGAAGCCAAAGAGCATTACTCAGTTGCGCCCTGGCGTGCAGATTGTGGACTTTGGCCAGAACAGCAACGGTTGGGTTCGCCTGAAAAAGCTTGGACCCAAGGGAATCAAGGTAACGCTTACACACGGGGAGTGGTTGGACCAGAGCGGCGATGTTACTTTGGAGCATTTGGCCGTGAACTTTCCCAATTTCCCAAAGATCGAATGCCTACAAATCGACTCCGTGATCTCGGACGGCCGAGAGGAATCGGTGTTCGAACCCCGTTACACCACACACGGGTTCCAGTTTGTGCGCGTGGAGGGTTTGACCGAGCCACTTTCCATCGATGACATACAAAGCGCGGTGGTACACACCAATCTAAAGCGCATCGGTCACTTTGAGAGCTCCGACGAGCGGCTGAATTGGTTGCATAGTGCCGCAACTTGGTCTTTCCGAGGTAATGCCTGCGACGTGCCTACTGACTGCCCTACGCGAGAACGCTCCGGCTGGAGCGGAGATTGGCAGATTTTCACAGGAACTGCCGCTTACCTTTTTGATATCCGTGAGTTCAACCGTAAGTTTTTGGCCGATGCCCGCTTGGGCCAGTTTGAAAACGGCATCATTCCAAACGTGATCCCAAGTGACCAAGCCTCGCTAGCTCCAGGATTCATGCTTATGAACAACGGTTCGTCTGGCTGGGGCGACATGATTGTGGAGTCGCCGCTACAGACCTACTGGGCCACCGGCGACCAGAGTTTCCTCTCGGAGAATTTCGATGCAATGGTGCGCTGGGTTGACTTTGCGGTTGAACGGGCCGCAAGCCAGCGCCACGCTAGCCGAGCCGAACTGCCCAAGGGCGAATTTGAAGACTACCTGTGGGACGGCGGGTTCCATTGGGGCGAGTGGCTCGAGCCATCGGTGGATATGTCCGACTTTATGGCGTTCATGGGAAGCGACAAGGGTGCGGTGGCCACTGCCTACCTGCACCGGTCGGCGCGAGACCTGGCGCGGATTGCCGAAATCTTAGGGAAGCCGAGCATTTTCTCCGAAAGGTACAAGGAGATTGCGGCCAAAGCAAAGTTGGCTTGGCAGGAAGCATTCCTGAACACCGATGGCAGTCTCTCGGTATCAAGTGCCGGCGTTGCCACCCAAGCAAACTACGTGAGAGCACTCCACTTTGGCCTAATACCGCCAGAGTTGGAGTGGGCCGCCGCGGACCAGCTTGCCAAGTTGATTCGCTCCAACGGCACAAGGCTAGACACGGGGTTTCTAAGCACGGTTTATTTGCTGCCAACCCTGGCCACCTTCGGCCATGCTGACTTAGCCTTTGAGTTGCTGTTCCAAGATCAAGAGCCCTCTTGGATGAACATGCGCAATCGTGGTGCCTCAACGGTGTGGGAACGCTGGAATGGAGTGGCGGCCAACGGCACCCCCGCCGAGTCTCTCAATCATTACAGCAAAGGCGCGGTCATCGACTTTCTGCATCAGTACATTGCGGGGCTCAAGATAGTGGAACCCGGCTACCGAGAGTTCCAAGTAAAGCCGGTACTCGGTGGTGGCGTAGAGTGGGCACGCACCAGCCACCAAAGCCCGTTCGGCCTCATCAGCGTTGAATGGAAACTTTCCATCGATGGGTTCCAGCTGGAACTCTTGGTTCCTCAGGGAACCAAGGCTCACGTGACACTGCCTAACGGCACCGCTGAAACACTTGGAGCCGGGGAGCACACACTGGCCTGCTCCCTCTAGACAAGTTCGAATTGGCCCAGCTCGCACGAATAGGCTATCTAGGTGCCATTCCCTAAACCACTCAAGCCAATAGCCCTGGTTCTGGCGCTCGCCGCAGCGTTTGGTGTGATCGTGGCCGCGGGAATCCCAGCGGCATCTGCGGCAACTACAAACCTAGGCATCCCCAAACCGCCTCAGACCGTTCTCCAATACAAGTCGGACTTGGTGGCTGCCAGCGCACTAACCTCGATTCCAGCCAGGCTGGCAACACCATTGGTAGCAGTAACCAACAAAAACGTTCTCTACTCCACTGGGTGCCACAGCATGGGCAACCAGCCTGGGGCGAATCCAGCCACCTGCGAATTCGGCACACCCGGTGGCAAATCCAAGATCTGGCTCATTGGCGATTCACACGCTTCGCAGTGGTTCTCGGCGATAGAGGCCTTCGCGGTCGCCAGAGGCGCCAGCCTCATCGTGCACACCAAAAGCAGTTGCCCAATCATGATCGGGCTGCCGTTCTATCCCAACACAACAAAACCCTACGTACCCTGTCAGGACTACAACGACTGGGTTTACGCGCAAATCAGCGCCGCCAACCCCGACCTACTATTGGTAGCCAACTATCAGGGGTTGGAGCGGCTCTACATTGGCCAGGTGGGCAACGGACTAGACCGACTGGCCACAGCTGCCAAACGTGTGATTTTGATAGGTGACACTCCAAAGCAGCTCGGACTATTGCCACCTTGCCTGCAAAAACAACCACAAGCCATCCAGAAATGTGCAGTTCCCCTCAGTCGCGCCTATTTTCCACAGGTCACCGATGGGGTGCAGCGGGCCGCTCAACGAAATGGCTACGGATACGTTGATCCTCGCACCTGGTTCTGCACGGCAACTGTCTGCCCACCGGTCATTGCCAACCGCGTTATCTATGCGGATGCCACACACATCTCCATCGATGCTTCAAAGTACTTCTCAAATCGCATGGCGATGGCGTTGAATGCGCAAATCCTGCCAGCTCAGAAATAGCTTGAAAACCCTACTAATTAGGCAAACAAAAACTTGCAATGACACGCCCGAGTGTGGCAGGATAGACAGGTTCGCAAATTTGCGCGCACTCTTGCGCGTTTCACTGCAGGCAAAGTGAACAGCTTTTTAGCTGGGCCGGCCGCAGCAAGAACAAAAATGTATCCGATTAAACGTTGCGGTTGTCGAGTGGTTTTCATGCGACACGCCCGACAGCGTGGGTCGGAGATAGTAGTACCCCACCGGGTTCATGGTTAGGCCTCAGGTCTAGGCATTCCGATGGATTTGACAGATAAACAGTGGTGCAACAGAAGTAGTGCTACTTAGCGTCCTGCGGCCAATGGCCAAAGGTGTGAACGAAAGAGAGTCAAGATGGCGGCACAGAAGATCCGCATTCGACTTAAGTCGTACGACCACGAGGTCATCGACACTTCGGCTCGCAAGATTGTGGACACGGTTACCCGTGCCGGTGCGACCGTAGTTGGCCCAGTGCCTCTACCTACCGAGAAGAACGTGGTTTGTGTAATCCGTTCCCCTCACAAGTACAAGGACAGCCGCGAGCACTTCGAGATGCGCACCCACAAGCGTGTTATCGACATCATCGACCCAACTCCTAAGGCAGTTGACTCGTTGATGCGTCTCGACCTTCCAGCAGACGTCAACATCGAGATCAAGCTCTAAGGATCGAAGAATGGCTAATCAGAACAAGAACGCAAAGGGTCTACTGGGCAAGAAGCTCGGTATGACTCAGGTTTGGGACGAGAACAATCACATGATTCCGGTCACCGTGGTTGAGGCTGGTTCAAACGTAATCACTCAGATTAAGACTGTTGAGACCGACGGCTACAACGCCGTTCAGGTTGCATACGGCGCAATCGCAGACCGCAAGGTAAACCAGCCATCGGCAGGTCACTTTGCAAAGGCTGGCGTTGCTCCTCGTCGTCACCTGATCGAAATCCGCACCGAAGACGTGGCAGCCTACGAGGTTGGCCAGGAGCTTGGTGTTGAGACCCTAGAGGTTGGCTCGTTCATCGACGTAGTTGGCACCAGCAAGGGTAAGGGCTTCGCAGGTCACATGAAGCGCCACGGCTTCTCGGGTGTAGGTGCATCTCACGGTGCTCATCGCAACCACCGTAAGCCTGGTTCGATTGGTGCTACCACCACTCCAGGACGCGTGTTCAAGGGAACCCGCATGGCTGGACGTATGGGTACCGACCGCGTAACCACCATGAACCTAACCCTTCACGCAGTAGACGCAGAGCGCGGCCTACTACTTATCAAGGGTGCTGTTCCAGGAGCCAAGGGCTCTCTAGTATTCGTTCGCAATGCAGTGAAGAAGGGGGCGTAACCTAAATGGCAAACACTTCGGTAGACGTTCTCGACGTCAAGGGCAAGAAGGCTGGCTCTGCTGAGCTTCCTGCTGAGCTCTTCGATGTTCAGACCAACGTTCCACTTATCCACCAGGTAGTAGTAGCTCAGCTTGCTGCTGCTCGCCAGGGTACCCAGAGCACCAAGCACCGCGGAGAAGTTTCCGGTGCAGGTCGCAAGCCGTTCAAGCAGAAGGGAACCGGTCGCGCTCGTCAGGGCTCGATCCGTGCTCCACAGATGCGTGGCGGTGGCGTTGCTCACGGTCCACTGCCTCGTACCTACGAGCAGCGCACCCCAAAGAAGATGATCGCCGCTGCACTTAAGGGTGCACTTAGCGACCGCGCACGTAACGGCCGTCTGCACGTAGTTGCAGAGTTCGGCATTGGCGCAACTCCTTCGACCAAGGCTGCTGCATCGTTCATTGCTAACTTCACCTCGAAGAAGCACGTTCTAGTTGTTCTAGACCGTAACGACGAGGTTAGCTACCTAAGCCTGCGCAACCTGTTGAACGTTCACGTTCTTCCTGTTGACCAGCTAAACGCATACGACGTTCTACTTGCAGACGACGTGGTTTTCACCAAGTCCGCGCTAGACGCATTCATCTCGGGCCCAGCAAAGGGTGCATCGGTTAAGGCCGTTGCTACTTCCGCTGAGGCTAACCAGGAGGCATAACCGTGGCTGCAATTAACAAGGACCCACGCGACGTCATCATCAAGCCAGTAGTTTCTGAAAAGAGCTACAACTTGATCGACTCCGGCAAGTACACCTTTGAGGTGGACCCACGCTCGAACAAGACTGAAATCAAGCAGGCTATCGAGCACATTTTCAAGGTTGAGGTTGCATCCGTAAACACTCTGAACCGCGTGGGTAAGACCCGTCGCACCAAGTTCGGACTGGGAAAGCGCAAGGACACCAAGCGCGCAATCGTAACCCTGAAGTCCGGCTCTATCGACATCTTCACCAACGTTGGTTAACGGCTAAGGCAAAGAGGAACTTTAAAAATGGCAATTCGCAAGTACAAGCCAACGACTCCTGGTCGTCGTGGTTCGTCGGTCTCAGACTTTGCTGAGATCACTCGCTCCACTCCAGAGAAGTCGCTGCTTCGCCCGCTAAGCAAGACCGGTGGACGTAACTCCGCTGGTCGCGTGACCACCCGCCACATTGGTGGTGGCCACAAGCGCCAGTACCGTTTGGTTGACTTCCGTCGTCACGACAAGGATGGCATCCCAGCAGTAGTAGCTCACATCGAGTACGACCCAAACCGTACCGCTCGCATCGCCCTTCTGCACTACGCAGATGGCGAGAAGCGCTACATCATTGCGCCAAACAAGCTAAAGCAGGGCGACCGCATTGAGCAGGGTCCAGCAGCTGACATCAAGCCAGGTAACGCGCTTCCACTGAAGAACATCCCAGTTGGTACCGTTATCCACGCCATCGAGCTAAAGCCAGGCGGCGGTGCAAAGATGGGTCGTTCGGCCGGAGCTAGCATCCGTTTGGTTGCTAAGGATGGTGCCTACGCACAGCTTCGTCTACCTTCCGGTGAAATCCGAAACGTAGACGCTCGTTGCCGCGCCACCGTTGGTGAAGTTGGTAACGCTGAGCAGTCCAACATTAACTGGGGTAAGGCTGGCCGCATGCGCTGGAAGGGCGTTCGCCCAACCGTTCGTGGTGTTGCTATGAACCCTGTTGATCACCCACACGGTGGTGGTGAAGGTCGTACCTCTGGTGGACGTCACCCAGTAACCCCATGGGGTCAGGCAGAGGGTCGTACCCGTAAGCCAAATCTTCCAAGCGACAAGCTCATCGTTCGTCGTCGTCCAAACGGCAAGAACCGCTAATAGGAGTCTGAAGAAACATGCCACGCAGTCTTAAGAAGGGTCCGTTCGTTGACGACCACCTACTACAGAAGGTGCTCAAGCAGAACGAGGCCGGCACCAAGAACGTGATCAAGACCTGGTCACGCCGCTCGATGATCATTCCTGCAATGTTGGGTCACACCATCGCAGTTCACGATGGTCGCAAGCACATCCCTGTTTTCATCACTGAGACCCTAGTTGGTCACAAGCTTGGTGAATTCTCCCCTACCCGCACCTTCCGTGGTCACGTGAAGGACGACAAGAAGGGCCGCCGCAAGTAAGCGGCGACTCTTAGACGAGAAAGGAAAGACCATGGAAGCTATCGCGAAAGTGAAGCACATCCGCGTCACCCCACAAAAGGCTCGCCGCGTCGTCAACTTGATCCGCGGAAAGCAGGCAACCGAGGCTATGGCCATCCTGAAGTTCGCGCCTCAGGCTGCCAGTGAGCCAATCTTCAAGCTAGTTCAGGCTGCAGTTGCAAACGCCCGCGTAAAGGCAGACGCAAGCAACACCTCGTTCGACGAGGAAGACCTGATTGTTTCGGCAGCATTCGTTGACGAGGGCACTACCCTCAAGCGTTTCATGCCACGCGCCCAGGGTCGTGCATTCAAGATCCTTAAGCGCACCAGCCACATCACCGTTGTGGTTGCCACCCCAGATGAGCTCGTGAACAAGGCGAGCGCTCAGAAGGCGAGGAAGAACTAATGGGTCAAAAAGTAAACCCATACGGTTTCCGTCTCGGTATCACTACCGACCACAAGTCGCGCTGGTTCGCAGACTCCACCAAGGTGGGACAGCGTTACCAGGACTACGTAGCAGAAGACATCAAGATCCGTAACCTGCTCACCAGTCGCCTAGACCGTGCCGGCGTTAGCCGCATCGAGATCGAGCGCACTCGTGACCGTGTACGCGTTGACATCCACACTGCACGTCCAGGTTTGGTAATCGGTCGTCGTGGCGCAGAGGCTGAGGCCATCCGCACCGACCTAGAGAAGCTAACCAACAAGCAGATCCAGCTGAACATCCTTGAGGTTAAGAACCCAGAGATGGACGCCCAGCTTGTAGCCCAGGGTATTGCCGAGCAGTTGAACGCCCGTGTGGCTTTCCGCCGCGCAATGCGCAAGGGCATGCAGGGTGCAACCCGTCAGGGTGCAAAGGGTATCCGCGTTCAGTGCTCGGGTCGTCTTGGTGGAGCTGAAATGAGCCGCACCGAGTTCTACCGTGAAGGTCGCGTACCTCTACACACCCTCCGCGCCAACATCGACTACGGCTTCTACGAGGCTAAGACCGTTTTCGGTCGCATCGGTGTAAAGGTTTGGATCTACAAGGGTGACATCACCAACAAGGAGCTCACCATCCAGCAGGCAAACGCAAAGCCTGTTCGCGGTGACCGCAACGAGCGTCCACGCCGTAACGCTGCTCCAGCCGCTGCACCTGCAGCAGCTGAGGCCGCTCCGGTTGCTCAGGAAGCAAAGGCATAACCCATGTTGATTCCACGTCGTGTAAAGCACCGCAAGCAGCACCACCCAAGTCGTTCGGGTGCAGCAAGCGGTGGCACCAAGGTTAGCTTTGGTGAGTTCGGTATTCAGGCTCTAACCCCTGCTTACGTGACCAACCGTCAGATCGAGGCAGCTCGTATCGCGATGACCCGTCACATCAAGCGTGGCGGTAAGGTTTGGATCAACATTTATCCAGACCGTCCACTAACCAAGAAGCCAGCCGAAACCCGCATGGGTTCCGGTAAGGGTCACGTTGAGTGGTGGGTAGCAAACGTAAAGCCAGGACGCGTTTTGTTCGAGGTTTCGGGTGTTAGCGAGCAGCTAGCACGCGAGGCAATGACTCGTGCAATCCACAAGCTTCCACTAAAGGCTCGCATCATCAAGCGTGAAGAAGGTGACGCATAATGGCGATCGGTTCCAAGAACCTAACCCCACTAGAGCTCGACAAGATCGAGGACTCGGTACTTATCGAAGAGCTGAAGAAGGCTAAGGAAGAGCTGTTCAACCTGCGCTTCCAGAGTGCAACTGGTCAGCTGGAGAGCCACGGACGTCTTCGCGCTGTAAAGCGTGACATCGCCCGTATCTACACCATCATCCGCGAGCGTGAGCTCGGCATCCGTGCAGTTGCTGCACCTGCCGCCGCTCCAAAGGCTAAGAAGGCTGCAGAGAAGCCTGCTGCCACCGAGGAGGCATAACCATGGCTGAAGCAAACAAGACTGCAGAAGTTACTGCAGAGGCAGAGGCTCGCGGTTACCGCAAGACTCGTCGTGGCTACGTAGTCAGCGACAAGATGAACAAGACCATCGTGGTTGAGGTAGAGGACCGCGTAAAGCACCCGCTTTACGGAAAGGTTATTCGCCGCAGCACCAAGGTGAAGGCTCACGACGAGCAGAACACCGCCGGTATCGGCGATCTAGTTCTAATCGCAGAGACCCGTCCACTTTCGGCCACCAAGAACTGGCGTCTAGTAGAAGTACTAGAGAAGGCCAAGTAAAACCCCAGGGAGCTTCGAAAGAAGCTATACCCCTTACTAAGGAGTAAAAGTGATTCAGCAGGAGTCCAGACTCAAGGTTGCCGACAACACCGGTGCCAAGGAGCTGTTGACCATCCGTGTTCTCGGTGGCTCACGCCGTCGTTACGCGGGTCTGGGTGACATCATCGTCGCCTCGGTCAAAGACGCCATCCCTGGCGGAGGCGTAAAGAAGGGTGACGTGGTTAAGGCCGTAGTAGTTCGTACTGCTAAGGAAACCCGTCGTCCAGATGGTTCGTACATCAAGTTCGACGAAAACGCAGCGGTAATCATCAAGAACGATGGAGAGCCTAAGGGCACTCGTATCTTCGGCCCAGTTGGCCGTGAGCTACGCGACAAGAAGTTCATGAAGATCATCTCGCTAGCACCGGAGGTTATCTAATCATGGCAAGCATTAAAAAGGGCGACACGGTTGTAGTAATCACCGGCGCTAAGCAGGATCGTGGCGGCGACCGCGGCAAGACCGGAAAGGTTCTCCACATCAACAAGGAGACCAACCGCGTTCTAGTTGAGGGCATCAACTTGGTCACCAAGCACAAGAAGGTCTCTCAGACCGACCGTGGCACCAAGACTGGTGGCATTGAGACCGCTGAGGCACCAATCCACATCTCGAACGTTGCTCTAATCGACCCAGAGACCAAGAAGCCAACCCGCATCGGCGCTCGCGTTGAGACCGTCACCAAGAATGGCGTTACCAAGACCGTTCGCGTTCGCGTTGCAAAGAAGTCAGGTAAGGAAATCTAATGACTGACGCAACTGTAAAGGCACCGGCTAAGGCCGCTGCCAAGAAGGCTCCAGCCAAGGCTGCAGTATCCGCTTCGGGCAAGGCTCTGCCTCGCCTAAAGGCAAAGTACCGTGCAGAGATCATCGCTCAGCTAACCGAGCAGTTTGGTTTTGCAAACCCACACCAGGTTCCAGGTCTTACCAAGATCGTTGTGAACATGGGTGTTGGTGAAGCAGCCAAGGACGCAAAGCTGATTGACCTTGCAATCAAGGACCTAACCGCAATCACCGGTCAGAAGCCACAGGTTAACAAGGCTCGCAAGAGCATCGCGCAGTTCAAGCTTCGCGAGGGCCAGGCCATCGGTGCGCACGTTACCCTTCGCGGTGACCGCATGTGGGAATTCCTAGACCGCCTACTTTCCCTAGCGTTGCCTCGTATCCGCGACTTCCGCGGACTAAACGGCAACCAGTTCGATGGTGCGGGTAACTACACCTTCGGTCTCACCGAGCAGACCATGTTCCACGAGATCAACCAGGATGCTGTTGACCGCCCACGCGGTATGGACATCACCGTTGTTACTACTGCAAAGAACAATGAGGAAGGCAAGGCGCTTCTAACCGCTCTTGGCTTCCCTTTCAAGACCAACTAATAATCGGAAAGGTCCAGCCGCCTGTAAAGCGTCTGGAAACCACCCGAGGAAGGCGCAACACATATGACAATGACAGACCCGGTAGCAGATTTTCTGACCCGTCTGCGCAATGCCAACTCTGCGTACCACGAGTCGATCAGCCTGCCTTCGAGCAAGCTGAAGCTCACCATCGCAGAAATCCTCAAGTCTGAGGGTTACATTGCAAGCTTCGAGGTAAAGGACGCAGAGGTCGGTAAGACCCTGAAGGTTGACCTCAAGTACGGCCCAAACCGCGAGCGTTCAATCGCTGGTATCAAGCGTGTTTCCAAGCCAGGTCTTCGCGTTTACGCGAAGTCCACCGAGCTACCTCGCGTACTCGGCGGTCTTGGCATCGCTATTCTGTCCACTTCGAGCGGTCTTTTGACCGACCGTCAGGCTGCCAAGAAGGGAGTAGGCGGAGAAGTTATCGCCTACGTTTGGTAATCACAGATGTCGCGTATTGGTAAGTTGCCGATCCCGGTTCCAACCGGTGTCGAGGTAAAGATCGACGGAAGCACCGTTTCGGTCAAGGGTCCTAAGGGCACCCTGACCCACGAGGTTCCAACCCCAATTGAGGTTTCGCTAGAGGACAACACCATCGTTGTTGCCCGCCCAGACGACGAGCGCGATTCGCGTTCGCTCCACGGACTAACTCGCACCTTGATTGCTAACCAGATCACCGGTGTTACCACCGGTTACACCAAGGGTCTTGAGATCGTTGGAACTGGTTACCGTGTGACCGCAAAGGGTTCGGACATTGAGTTCGCACTTGGTTACTCACACCCAATCTTTGTGAAGGCTCCTGAGGGAATCACTTTCACTGTTGAGGGAAACACCAAGCTAACCGTGTCGGGCATTGACAAGCAGGCTGTGGGTGAGGTTGCAGCTAACCTCCGCAAGCTTCGCAAGCCAGAGCCTTACAAGGGCAAGGGTGTTCGTTACGCCGGCGAAGTTGTTCGTCGCAAGGCTGGAAAGGCTGGTAAGAAGTAATGGGTCTCACCACTAAGACTCGCGGCAAGAGCAAGGCCGCTGCCCGTACTCGTCGCCACCTGCGTCTTCGCAAGAAGATCGTTGGTACCGCGCTTCGTCCACGCTTGGTAGTAACTCGCTCCGCACGCCACGTATTCGTCCAGGTAGTAGACGACAGCAAGGGAATCACCGTTGCATCGGCTAGCACCATGGAGAAGGAATTCCGCGGCCTAGCTGCGGACAAGACTGAAAAAGCCAAGAAGATTGGTGAATTGGTTGCAAAGCGCGCCAAGGACGCCGGTGTTTCTGAGGTTGTATTCGACCGTGGCGGTAACAAGTACGCCGGCCGCGTGGCAGCAATTGCCGACGGCGCTCGTGAAGGCGGGTTGACCCTCTAATGGCTGAAAACAAGGAGCAAGAGTTGGAAGCAACTGCAACTGCAACCGAAACCGTAGCAACCGAATCGGTTGAGACCGGTGAGCGCGAAGCTCGTCGTGGAAGCCGCGAGCGTGGCCCACGTAACGACCGTCGCGAGCGCGAAGAGAAGAAGAGCGAGTTCCTAGAGCGCGTTGTTACTATCAACCGCGTTTCGAAGGTAGTAAAGGGTGGTCGTCGCTTTAGCTTCACCGCTCTAGTTGTTGTTGGCGACGGAAACGGCCTAGTTGGCGTTGGCTATGGAAAGTCGAAAGAAGTTCCAAGCGCCATTGCTAAGGGTGTAGAAGAGGCAAAGAAGAACTTCTTCCGCGTTCCTCGCGTTGGCAGCACCATTCCTCACCCAGTACAGGGTGAGGCTGCCGCAGGTGTAGTTCTACTTCGCCCAGCTGCCGCTGGTACCGGTGTTATCGCCGGTGGCCCAGTTCGCGCAGTTCTCGAGTGTGCAGGTATCCACGACGTGCTAAGCAAGTCGCTCGGATCCAGCAACACCCTAAACATCGTGCACGCCACCGTTGAGGCACTGCGCGGCTTGGAAGAGCCAGCAGCAGTAGCAGCTCGTCGTGGTCTAAGCCTCGAAGAAGTTGCCCCAAAGCGCTTGCTTCGTGCAGAAACTAAGGTAGGTGCCTAATGGCCGCGCGTCTAAAGGTGACCCAAATCAAGAGCAAAATCGGTGGCAAGCCGAACCAGCGCGAGACCTTGCGTACCCTGGGCCTAAAGCGTATTGGCGACATCATCGTCAAGGACGACAGCCCAGTAGTTCGCGGACTCGTTCGCACGGTTGCCCACCTCGTAAAGGTTGAGGAGATCGACTAATGGCAGACGAGAAGAAGCCAGCCGCCGCTAAGGCCGCTGCTCCAAAGGCTGCTGCACCGAAGGCCGCTGCTGCTAAGCCAGCTGCTGCTAAGGCTGCCGCACCAAAGGCTGCTGCTAAGCCAGCCGCCGCAAAGGCTACCGCAGCTAAGGCTGCAGCTCCAAAGGCAGAGGCTGCTGAGAAGCCAGCTGCTGCTAAGGCTGCTGCTCCAAAGGCCGCCGCCAAGGCTCCAAAGGCCGAGGCATCGGTTGAGAAGGTTGCTGTTCTAAAGCTGCACCACCTGCGTCCTGCGCCAGGTTCCAAGAAGGAGCGCACCCGCGTTGGTCGTGGTGAGGCTTCGAAGGGTAAGACCTCCGGTCGCGGTACCAAGGGTACTAAGGCTCGTTACCAGGTTCGCCCTGGCTTCGAGGGTGGTGGCGTTCGCCTTGTAATGCGTACTCCAAAGCTACGTGGATTCAAGAATCCATTCCGCGTTGAGTACCAGGTAGTCAACCTTGAGAAGCTGGAAGCTCTTTACCCACAGGGTGGAGCAGTAACCGTAGCCGACCTAGTGGCCAAGGGTGCAGTTCGCAAGAACGAGCTCGTAAAGGTTCTAGGCACCGGTGACATCTCGGTTAAACTGACTGTTAGTGTCGACAAGGTCTCGCGCTCTGCCGCAGAGAAGATTGTCGCTGCTGGCGGCTCGATTTCCGAGTAACCAAAACAGTTTCAAACAGCCTGGAGGCAAATTTTGCTAAGCGCCGTCGCTCGCGTATTCCGCACCCCGGATCTACGCAATAAGCTTGCGTTCACCCTGTTCATCGTTGCGATTTACAGACTGGGCTCGTTCATTCCTTCACCTTTGGTGAACTACAAGAACGTGCAGCAGTGTATTTCACAGAACCAGTCCACCAGTGGACTGTATGAACTAGTGAACCTCTTTAGCGGCGGCGCTTTGCTGCAGCTTTCCATCTTTGCTCTAGGCATCATGCCTTACATCACCGCAAGCATCATCGTTCAGCTGCTGCGAGTTGTGATTCCGCGCTTCGAAACCCTTTACAAGGAGGGTCAGAGCGGTCAGGCAAAGCTCACTCAGTACACCCGTTACCTAACGGTGGCACTTGGTGTGCTTCAGTCCACCACTCTTGTGGCAGTTGCCAACCAGGGTGCGCTGTTCGGTCAGAACTGTGTACTTCCTGTAATCAAGGACAACACTTGGGTTGGAATGTCACTCATGGTTCTAACCATGACCGCAGGCACCGGCCTAATCATGTGGCTTGGTGAGCTCGTGACTGAGCGTGGCGTTGGCAACGGTATGTCACTCCTTATCTTCACCTCGATCGCATCGCGTTTCCCTGCGTCACTACTTCAGATCTCGCAGACCAAGAGCCCTGAGACCCTCATCGGTGTTATTGCAATCGGTGTTGTCATCATGGCCCTAGTTATTTTGGTTGAGCAGTCTCAGCGCCGTATCCCAGTTCAGTACGCAAAGCGTATGGTTGGACGCCGCGAATACGGTGGCCAGAGCACCTACATCCCAATCAAGGTAAACATGGCCGGTGTGGTTCCAGTTATCTTCGCTTCGAGCTTGTTGTACCTACCTGCGCTGATTGCTCAGTTCAACCAGCCAGATGCTAAGACCGGCAAGGTTGCCGACTGGGTAACTTGGGTTTCCAACTACCTAACCCGTGGCGACCACCCTCTGTACATGGCTCTGTACTTTGCCCTAATCGTTGGTTTCACCTACTTCTACGTGGCTATCACCTTCAACCCTGAAGAAGTGGCAGACGACATGAAGCGCTACGGCGGATTCATTCCTGGTATTCGTGCCGGACGCCCAACCATGGAGTTCCTAGAGTACGTGCTGAGCCGCATCACATTCCCAGGTGCTCTGTACCTTGGTTTGATTGCACTTATTCCGCTAATCGCATTTGGACTTCTCGGCACCAGCCAGAATTTCCCATTCGGTGGTACCTCGATCCTCATCATCGTTGGTGTTGGTCTTGAAACCGTGAAGCAGATTAGCGCTCAGATGCAGCAGCGTAACTACGAAGGCCTTCTGAAGTGACCCGCCTACTCTTGATTGGCGCCCCAGGCGCTGGCAAGGGTACCCAAGCAGAGCAGTTGGCTGCAACGTTTGGTATTCCTGCCATTTCAACTGGCGACATCTTCCGCTACAACGTGAAGAACGAAACCGAGCTGGGCAAGCAGGCCAAGGCGTTCATGGACCGCGGAGAGTACGTACCAGACAGCCTCACCAACGACCTGGTTCGCGACCGCCTTTCTCAGGCAGACGCGAAGGACGGCTTCCTGCTGGATGGTTACCCTCGCACCGGTGACCAGGTAGTGGAGTTAGACAGCATCTTGGCTTCGGCCGGAACCCAGCTTGACGTTGTGGTACTGCTAACTGCAGACACCGATGAGGTAGTTCGTCGTCTGCTAAACCGAGCTATTGAGCAGGGCCGCGCAGACGACACCGAAGACGTAATCCGTCGTCGCCTGGAAGTTTACGAAGAGCAGACCGCTCCACTTATCAACATCTACGCCGCACGTGACCTTGTTGTCACCATCGATGGTTTAGGTGAAGTGAACGAAGTGACTGGCCGCATTTTGGCTGCACTTGCCGCTCGCGGCATCGCAGCCTAACTTGGCAACCAACAGCGGCAAAGGACAATAGTGTCTCGCAACGAGTTTGAACTCAAAACCAACGAGCAAATCATCTTGATGCGCAAGGCGGGTCTCATCACCGCGGCCGCTCTCGACGCAGTTCGCAACGCAATTCGGCCAGGTGTAAGCACCCTTGAGCTGGATCGCATTGCAAACGAGACCATTGAATCGATGGGTGCCAAGAGCAACTTCAAGCTGGTGGCGGGTTACCACCACACCATCTGCGCTTCCATCAACGATGAAGTGGTTCATGGAATCCCGAGCGCCAACCGCATCCTCGAAGCGGGCGACCTGGTTTCCATCGATGCGGGAGCAATCATCGATGGCTGGAATGGCGATAGCGCGATTAGCGTTGTGGTTCCTGGGGGAGACCCAAAGATTTCGGCGGCTCGCGAGCGCGTTAGTCGCGTTACCGAGATGAGCCTGTGGCACGGCATTGCCGCCCTTGCCAAGGGAAAGCGTCTAAACGACGTGGGCACGGCCATCGAGAACTACGTGAATTCGCAGGGCAAGTTCGGCATCTTGGAGCAGTACGTGGGCCACGGAATTGGCCGAAGTATGCACGAAGACCCACCGGTATTCAACTACGCCGTTCGCGGGGCAACTCCAAAGATTGAGCCGGGACTCGTGGTGGCGATCGAGCCGATGGTGACAGCTGGAAGCGAGCTAACCAAGGTGCTAGCCGACGACTGGACCGTGAGCACTATCGATCACAGCGATGCCAGCCACTGGGAACACACCGTGGCCGTGCACTCGGAAGGCATTTGGGTTCTCACCTCACCCGATGGTGGCGCATCGATGTTGGCGCCTCTCGGCGTGACTATCGTTCCGCTGGGCGAATAGAAGTTTTTCGGCCCTTTGAACCCGCAATGAAGCGAGTTTGGGCAGAGGTGACCCAGATTTAATTACCAATATCCGGTGGTTTCCTCTAGTATTGAAATTCGGTGTTTGTACACGAAAATCCCCAATTGGTTTTGGTCCTGATTTGCGTGCGCGGTTAGCACCACAGAAGTAACTAGATAAGTGAGTTTATGGCTAACAAAGACGGTGTAATCGAGATCGAAGGCACCATTGTTGAAGCTCTACCAAACGCGATGTTTCGTGTTGAGCTGACCAATGGACACAAGGTCTTGGCGCACATCTCAGGCAAGATGCGTCAGCACTACATTCGCATCATCCCGGATGACCGCGTAATCGTTGAGCTGAGCACCTACGACCTAACTCGTGGGCGCATCATCTACCGCTACAAATAAACTCCCGCATCAAAAGACTTGGTAAGTCAGTAATGGCTTTCCACAAACCGGTTCGAAAGAACCCCGACAAGAAGTACGAGACATGAAGGTAAACCCAAGCGTCAAGAAGATTTGCGACAAGTGCAAGGTCATCCGTCGTCACGGTCGCGTCATGGTTATCTGCGAGAACCCACGTCACAAGCAGCGCCAGGGCTAAACGTCTAAACCAGATGCCATCAGGTGTCTACACCACAACTAAATAAAAACGTTTTGTAAAAAACAAAAAACACAAGGCAACGCTCAAGGTTGAACCCTAGTTTCTCAGGGCTCTACCGGCACCCTCCGTTGAAGGCGGAGGCCTGGTCGCTAAACCAGGGAAGCGCTGCCACAGACCTTCATGAAAAAACAGGAGAAATCCAATGGCACGTATTGCCGGCGTTGACATTCCACGCGACAAGCGCGTTGAAATCGCCCTTACCTACATCTACGGAATCGGTCGCACCCGTTCGGTCAAGTTACTCGCTGACACCGCGATCGACAAGAACATCCGAGTCAAGGACCTAACCGACGACCAGCTCGTTGCTATCCGTGACTACATCGAAGCAACCTTCAAGGTTGAGGGTGACCTCCGCCGCGATGTAAACGCAGACATCCGCCGCAAGGTAGAGATCGGCTCGTACGAGGGTATCCGTCACCGCAAGGGTCTTCCAGTACGCGGTCAGCGTACCAAGACCAACGCACGTACTCGCAAGGGTCCAAAGCGCACCGTAGCCGGCAAGAAGAAGGCCGCACGCTAGTCGCTCCGGCACTCGCGTAACGCATAAAGGATTTAGGAGAAACTCATGGCAGCACCAAAGAAGTCGGCCACCGCTACTGCGGGCCGCAAGCCACGCCGCAAGGAAAAGAAGAACATCACCGTTGGCCAGGCGCACATCAAGAGCACCTTCAACAACACCATAGTTTCGATCACCGACTCCACCGGAGCCGTTATCTCGTGGTCGTCATCGGGTGACGTTGGTTTCAAGGGTTCGCGTAAGTCGACTCCATTCGCAGCTCAGCTAGCAGCCGAGTCGGCAGCCCGCAAGGCTCAGGAGCACGGCCTAAAGAAGGTTGACGTATTCGTTAAGGGTCCAGGATCGGGTCGCGAAACCGCAATCCGTTCGCTGCAGGCTGCAGGCCTAGAGGTTGGGTCCATCTCGGACGTAACTCCTCAGGCTCACAACGGCTGCCGCCCTCCAAAGCGCCGCCGCGTCTAACTCTCTGCCCTGCATTCGGTAAGTCGAACAACCGATTTACCGAGCGCGGGCAACTAGTTACGCCAAGTCAAAACTTCACAAACTTCACTATTCAGTGGCCACTGAGTAGCAAAAAAATAGGCGTCATATAGCGGATGCCTGCGGAAAGGAACCAAACGTGCTAATTGCACAGCGTCCAACCCTTACAGAAGAATCGATTGCACCAAACCGTTCGCGTTTCACCTTGGAACCGCTGGAGCCTGGCTTCGGTTACACCCTAGGTAACTCGCTCCGTCGCACCCTACTTTCGTCTATCCCAGGCGCAGCCGTAACCAACATCCGCATTGCCGGAGTTGCTCACGAGTTCAGCACCGTTGAGGGCGTAAAGGAAGACGTAACCGAGATCATCCTGAACATCAAGGAACTCGTAGTTTCGTCTGAAAACGACGAGCCAGTTGTTGCTCGCTTGAGCAAGTCTGGCAAGGGTGCCGTCACCGCAGCGGACATCACCGTTCCTGCAGGTGTAGAGATCCACAACCCAGAACTAGTTATCGCCACCATCAATGACAAGGCGAAGCTAGAGGTTGAACTAATCATTGAGCGTGGCCGCGGCTACGTTCAGGCAAGCCAGAACCGCAACCCAGACGCAGACGCAGGCATCATTCCTGTAGACAGCATCTACTCGCCGGTTCTCAAGGTTGCTTACCGCGTTGAGGCAACTCGTGCCGGTGAGTTCACCAACTTCGACAAGCTAATCGTTGACGTTGAGACCAAGAACAGCACCAACCCTAAGGATGCAGTTGCTTCCGCAGGTAAGACCCTTGTGGGTCTGTTTGGTCTTGCTCAGGAGCTCAACGAGGCTGCCGAAGGTATCGAGATTGGTCCTGCACCTGTTGAGGCCGGCCTAGCTCCAGAGCTAGCTACCCCGATTGAGGACCTAGACCTAACCGTTCGCAGCTACAACTGCTTGAAGCGCGAAGGTATCAACACTGTTAGCGAGCTCATCGCGCTGTCTGAAGACCAGCTGATGAACATCCGCAACTTCGGCAGCAAGTCTGTAGACGAGGTTCGCGACAAGCTAACTTCGATGGGTCTTAAGTTCAAGGATGCAGTACCAGGCTTCGATGCCGCGTACTTCAGCTCTGCCTACGACGCAGACGACCAGGCCTAATTTTTAGAAAGTCATAGGAGAATAAAATGCCTGCACCAACTAAGGGCCCTCGTCTAGGTGGCGGACCAGCCCACGAGCGTCTACTGCTAAACAACTTGGCAACCGCTCTATTCCAGCACAAGCGCATCGTTACCACCGAGACCAAGGCAAAGCGCCTGCGTCCGTTGGCAGAGCGTCTAGTTAGCTTCGCAAAGCGCGGAGACCTAGCAGCTCGTCGTCGCGTTCTTCAGCAGATCACCGACAAGGGTGCAGTACACGAGCTTTTCGTGAACATTGCACCTCAGGTTGCTGACCGTCCAGGTGGTTACACCCGTATCACCAAGCTAGGCTTCCGCAAGGGAGACAACGCACCGATGGCCGTTATCGAGCTAGTTCTTGAGCCTGTAACCCTAAAGCCAGCTGTGAACAAGGTAAAGCTTGTTAACGCTGTAAAGGGTGCCGGCGTTGCTGCAGAGGCACCAGTTGCCGATGTAGTTGAAGAAGCCGTAGTCGAGGCTCCAGTGGCAGAAGAAGCAGCAGTAGAGGCACCAGTTGCCGAGGCCGCTGTTGAGGCTCCTGCAGCAGAGGCTGTGGCAGAGGACGCTGCCGAGGCAGCTCCAGAGGCTTAAGCCACTCGTTCTAAAGCTCATGAACGAACCCGTTGACCCTGTCAGCGGGTTCGTTCGCTTTAAGGTGGACTTTGCCTACGACGGCACGGACTTCAACGGCTGGGCCATGCAACCCGGTCTTCGCACCGTACAGGGCGAGTTCCTAGAGGCGCTCACTGTAATCTTTGGCCCGGACGAAAAAGACTTCGGGTTGCGGGTGGCCGGGCGCACCGACGCCGGTGTCCATGCCAGACACCAGGTATTGCACATTGACCTCACACCAGTTCAGCTCAAGCGCCTCGGCCGTCACAACGCTCCGGAAATCCGCGACGACAAACTCAAGGGGCGCCTTAACTCACTGCTCCCAAAGGACGTGCGGGTTTACACCCTGGCACCGGCGCCAGAAGGTTTTGATGCCCGTTTCTCGGCCATCCACCGCCGCTATCGGTACCGTATCGCGGACAAGTTCGCGGTGAAAGACCCCATCGAGGCCAGAAACACCCTGTGGATCAATAAGCCACTGAACATCGATGACATGCAGACTGCCGCTAACCAGTTGCTCGGGCTGAACGACTTTGCCGCGTTTTGTAAGCCCCGTGATTTCAGCACCACTATTCGTGACCTCAAAGAGATCACCGTGAAACGTCGCATCGATGAGAACCACGTTGTGGAACTCGAACTTATGGCTGACGCGTTCTGCCACAACATGGTGCGAGCCATTGTGGGTGCCCTGATCGCCGTGGGCGAGGGGAGAGCAAAGCCCATCGATGTGAAGACCAGACTGGACGCCGCAAATCGCGTGGGAAGCTACAAGGTGGTGGGTTCACACGGTTTGGCACTTATTGAGATCGGCTATCCAGCGGACGAACTCTTGGGCATTCAGGCAAGTGAATCACGCGCCCGGAGGACCCTGGAAGAGCCCGGTCAAGAATAAAGGCAAATAAGGGTTTGACCAGCGCGCCTTCTTACGGGTAGACTTGACCCTTGGTATTGGCATCACTTTTTTGATTGCCAATGTGAAAACTTGGATCCCCAGAAGTTTCTTCTTCAAGCGCGGATTCATTTCAATCCGACATAGAACGAAAAGGCAATTTAGCGTGCGTACTTACTCACCAAAGGCTCACGAGCTGTCCAACGAGTGGCTCATCATCGATGCCACCGACGTTGTTTTGGGCCGCCTCGCATCCCACGCAGCAGCACTGCTGCGCGGAAAGCACAAGCCAACCTTTGCTCCTCACATGGACAACGGCGACTTCGTAATCATCATCAACGCAGACAAGGTAGCCCTAACCGGTTCCAAGTTGGCGCAGAAGAAGGCTTACCGCCACTCTGGTTACCCAGGCGGTCTAACCGCTACCTCTTACTCTGAGCTTCTTGAGAAGAACCCAGAGAAGGCAGTTGAGAAGGCAATCCGCGGCATGCTGCCAAAGAACACCCTCGGCCGTCAGCAGCTAGACAAGCTGAAGGTATACGCAGGTCCTGCGCACCCACACGCTGCACAGCAGCCAAAGCCTTTCACCATCGACCAGGTAGCCCAGTAATAACTGGCTCATCAGACACAAGGATTATTCGTGGCTAAGAACGAAGTTGTAGAAGCAGAAGTTGTAGCTCCAGAGAGCTACACCACCGAGACCCCAGCGTCAAAGGCACCAGCGGCCGTAAAGGCAGCTCGCGCACCGCTTACCGTGCCTGGTGCCGGTACCGGTCGTCGCAAGGAAGCCGTTGCTCGCGTTCGCCTAGTACCTGGTACTGGCGTTATCAAGGTAAACGGTCGCACCCTTGAGGACTACTTCCCAAACAAGTTGCACCAGCAGCTAATCACCGACCCTTTCAAGGTTCTTGACCTACAGGGTTCGTACGACGTAATCGCCCGCATCAGCGGTGGCGGCGTTGCAGGTCAGGCAGGTGCGCTTCGTCTAGGCATCGCTCGTTCATTGAACGAGATCGACCGCGACAGCAACCGTCCAGCACTGAAGAAGGCTGGCTTCTTGAGCCGCGACGCACGTGTTATCGAGCGTAAGAAGGCTGGTCTTAAGAAGGCCCGTAAGGCTTCGCAGTTCAGCAAGCGTTAATCCAACTCGGATTCACGCTACGCTCAAAGCATGGCTCGCCTATTTGGCACCGATGGAGTGCGCGGTCTCGCTAATCGCGATCTGACCGTTGAGACAGCATTACTGCTGGCTCAGTCCGCCGCCATCGTGCTGGGTGAAACCGCTCGAGCAGCTGGCAAAAAACCCATTGCCGTAATCGGCCGCGACCCCAGAATTTCGGGTGAGTTCATTAGCGCAGCAGTAGCTGCCGGACTCGCCAGTTCGGGGGTTGACGTTTTTGACGCGGGTGTACTTCCAACCCCCGCTACCGCGTTCCTAACCGCAGACCTCGACGCCGACTTTGGCGTGATGATCAGCGCTAGCCACAATCCAGCAGCCGACAACGGCATCAAATTCTTTGCTCGCGGTGGGCACAAACTTCCAGATGCCACCGAAGACAAACTCGAAGCTGCCATGGCCGCGCCAAAGTTGGCACCACTGGGTGGCGAGGTTGGACACATTCACCGCTTTGCAGATGCAGAGGACCGCTACCTGGTTCACCTGCTGAAGAGCATGCCTAACGACATCAAGGGCATCAAGGTTGTGCTGGACTGTGCCAATGGTGCGGCCGCTGGCGTTTCGCCCGAGGTGTTCATCGATGCGGGTGCAAACGTCACCGTGATTGGTAACGAACCTGACGGAACCAACATCAACCTAGGTGTTGGCAGCACTCACTTGAGCGCGCTCCAGGCCAAGGTGCTTGAGTTGGGTGCCGACGTGGGTATTGCTCACGATGGAGACGCGGACCGCTGTTTGGCGGTGGACCACACCGGTGCAATCATCGATGGCGACCAGATCATGGCGATCCTTGCAATCAGCGCAAAGGAACGCGGACAGTTGGCGCGCAACACCCTGGTGGCTACCGTGATGAGCAACTTGGGTTTGAAGGTTGCCATGAAGGCCGCTGGAATCGACATGATTGAGACCAAGGTGGGTGACCGCTACGTTCTGGAGGAGATCCGCGACGGTGGTTACACCCTTGGTGGCGAGCAGAGCGGCCACATTATCTTTAGCCGATACGCCACAACTGGCGACGGCATCCTCACCGGATTGCAGATTTTGGCAGAGATGAAGCGAACCGGCAAGAGCCTGCGTGAGTTGGCCTCGGTAATGCAGATTTTCCCGCAGGTGCTAATCAACGTTCCAAACGTGGATAAGACCAAGGTTGACGCAGACGTGGAGATTCAGGCGCTGGTGGCACAGGCCGAGGCCGAGTTGGCGGGTTCCGGCAGGGTTCTCCTACGGCCAAGTGGAACCGAACCGCTGGTGCGCGTGATGGTTGAAGCCGCCGACGAAGGTACCGCTCAGAGCTGGGCGGATCGTATTGCGGTTTTGGTTGAGAAGCGGCTTGCTCTCTAACTAAACCTTGCGAAGCAAAACGCTCTCTACAAGGTGATTGGTTCCCTTATTCAAAACCAGTGTTGCCCGCGAACGGGTTGGCAATATGTTCTGGGTTAGGTTTGGCAGGTTGATGGTTTCCCAAATCTCGTTGGCTCGAGCCAACGCCTTGTCAAACTCAATCTGCGAGTAGCGGTGGAAATAACTCTCCGGATTGGTGAACGCGGACTCGCGTAACTTCTTGAAGCGCTCGATGAACCAGTGCTTGATGTCCTCTGGCTTGGCGTCCACGTAAATCTTGAAATCGAAGAAATCGCTGAGCGCAACGGTCTGACCGGGACCTGGCTGCTGAAGCACATTCAAACCCTCAACAATTAGCACATCTGGTGACTCAACTACGGCACGCTCACCATCCATGATGTCGTAGTAAAGGTGGCTGTAAACCGGCGCCGAAACGCTAGCTACGCCGCTCTTGATGTCCGCCACAAACTGCAACAGTGCCAGCCTGTCGTAGGACTCTGGGAAACCCTTGCGGTGCATTATTCCGCGGGCCTCCAGCTCGGCGTTTGGGTAAAGGAAGCCATCGGTGGTTACCAGGGCAACGTTTGGCGTTCCCTCCCAGCGGCTCAACAGTTCCCGAAGCACACGACTCACGGTGCTCTTTCCAACCGCTACGGAACCAGCCACACCGATGATGAAAGGCGTGCGGCGGGCACGCTCGCCTAGAAACGCGCTGGTTGAGGAGTGCAAACCCTGGGTTTGTGCCACGTAAAGGTTGAGGAGTCTGCTCAGCGGCAGGTAAACATCGCGGATCTCATCGATGTCTAGAAAATCACCGAGTCCACGAATCTGGGCAATCTCGGTGTCGGTGAGCGGAAGGTCGGTACTGAGCGCCAGAGCTGCCCAATCGGCACGCGAAATCTCCACAAAGGGCGACGGCGCGGCGGCTACCGGAGTGGAAATCGAAGGCGGGGTTGGGGCTTGGCTCACAAAAGCCCATTCTGCCGTAAATTAGAGGTTATGTGCGGAATCGTGGGCTATGTAGGGCCAAAGGCAACCCTTGATGTTTTATTGGGTGGGCTTAGGCGCCTTGAGTACCGCGGTTACGACTCCGCAGGAGTTTCGGTTATCAGCAACGCTGGTCTGGAGACTCGCAAGAAGGCGGGCAAGCTAGACAACCTGGTTGGCGAATTGGCGGCTCATCCGCTGGGCAACTCGCACATTGGTATTGGCCACACTCGCTGGGCAACGCACGGAGCACCAACCGACGGCAACGCGCACCCGCACCTTGGTGGCCCGCACAGCAAACTTTCGCTAATCCACAACGGAATCATCGAGAACTTTGCCGAACTCAAAGATGAACTTGTGGCAAGCGGAGCCAAGTTTGCCAGCGACACCGACAGTGAGGTTGCAGCACACCTGATTGCCGCCGAATACGCCAAGTCGAACGATTTTGTGGCCGCATTTTCCAAGGTGGTAAACCGACTGCACGGCGCCTTCACCATTTTGGTCATCGATGAAGACCACCCGGATGTGATCCTTGCCGCTCGTCGCAACGCTCCTCTGGTGATTGGCCTCGGAGACGGCGAGAACTTTCTGGGTAGCGACGTGGCCGCATTTGTGGAACACACCAAACGAGCCATCAGCGTTGGTCAGGACCAGATTGTGATTCTGCGCGCCGATTCGGTTGAGGTAACCGGTTTCGATGGCAAGCCGGTTCAGCCCGAAGAGTTCACAGTTGATTGGGACGCTAGCGCAGCCAGCAAAGGTGGCTGGAGCAGCTTCATGGCCAAGGAGATTGCCGACCAGCCGCAGGCGGTTGCAGACACTCTCATGGGCCGCATCGATGCCCGCGGTCACGTGAACCTAGACGAGATTTCCGGCCTTGACCCTAAGGTGGTCAAGAACATCGATCGCATGATTATTGTTGCCTGCGGCACCGCTTCTTACGCTGGCGACGTTGCCAAGTACGCAATTGAAAAGTGGGCACGCGTGCCCGTTCAGGTTGAACTGAGCCACGAGTTCCGCTACCGCGACCCGATTTTGACCCCGAACACCCTGGTTGTGGCTATCAGCCAAAGTGGCGAGACCATGGACACGCTCATGGCCACCCGCTACGCCAAGGAACAGGGAGCTAAGGTTCTAGCAATCTGCAACACACAAGGCGCCACTTTGGCTCGCGAAAGCGACGCCGTGATTTACACCCACGCTGGGCCAGAGGTTGCGGTTGCCAGCACCAAGGCTTTGACCGCACAGATCACCGCGGGTTACCTGCTGGGTCTGCTGCTGGCCCAGGTGCGTGAGTCGCTGCCGGCTGCCGAACTTGCCGCTCTGGGGCAAGAGCTGCTACGCATGCCTGCTCGAGTTACCAAAGTGCTAGAAAACTTGGAGGCGGCAAAGCAGCTTGGACGCGACTTCTCCAGCGCCAGCTCGGTTTTGTTCCTGGGCAGAAACGTGGGCTTCCCGGTTGCCATGGAGGGTGCGCTCAAACTCAAGGAGCTTGCTTACATTCACGCCGAAGGGTTTGCCGCCGGTGAGTTGAAGCACGGGCCGATTGCGCTCATCGATGAGGGGCAACCGGTAATCGTTATTGTGCCAAGCCCGCGCGAGGCAGACTCGTTGCAGCCAAAGGTGATTAGCAACATTCAAGAGGTTCGCGCTCGCGGCGCCAAGGTGATTGCCATTGCCGAAGAAGGCGACACTCAGGTTTCGCAATACGCCGAACATGTGCTTTTTGTACCGCAGAGCCAGAACATCTTTAGCCCGCTGCTCACAGTGATTCCGTTGCAGGCGTTTGCCATGGAACTGAGCACCGCCAAGGGCCTCGACGTTGACCAGCCGCGCAACCTTGCCAAGAGCGTAACCGTAGAGTAACCGAGGCAATCGTGATTGTTGGCGTTGGAGTGGATCTGGTGGATCTGGCTCGCTTTGAACAAAAGCTGGCGGACACACCGGCGCTTCTGGAGCGTCTTTTTCACATCGATGAGCGCAGCTATAGCCCACGCCGTCTGGCCGGAAGTTTTGCCGCTAAGGAAGCACTTGTGAAGGCGCTCGGTGGCCCTGATGGCCTGAGCTGGACCGAAATCAGCGTGGAGCGCGACAGCCTGGGTAGGCCGTGGTTGCGCACACAGGGTGCGAGTGCCCAACGGCTAGATAACGCCGGTGCGGATCGAATTCACCTCTCCATCAGCCACGATGGCGGCATGCTGACTGCCTACGTAATTGCAGAGAGCACCTCTGGAGGCCGAGATGCGTGAACTGCTAATTGACCTGGATGCTATTGCCGCCAACCTCAAAACCATGCGGGGTCACTGCCCAAACGTGAAAGTCTGCGGTGTTGTGAAGGCCAACGCCTACGGCCACGGAATGATCCCGGTAGCTCAGCGGCTCCAGGCCGAAGGAATTGACTACCTTGGCGTAGCCGACATCGAAGAGGCTCTTCAACTTCGTGCGGCCGGAATTGAGATTCCGGTGCTGGCTTGGTTGCATGACATCGATGAAGATTTCAAACTAGCCGTTCGCGCCAACATTGACCTTGGCGTTTCAACCGTGGCCCAGATTGATCAAGCCGCCGCAGCCGCCAAACACCTAGGCACGGTTTCGCGTGTGCACCTCAAGGTTGACACCGGGCTGGGACGCAACGGCGCCACCATGGGCGACCTGCCAGACCTGCTTCGCGCCGCCCAAGATTTGCGGGGCCAGGGTCTGATCTCGGTGGTTGGAATTTTCAGCCACCTCAGCTCCACCGATGAATCCAGCGACCTCAAGCAGATCGAGCGTTTTGAGCAGGCGCTTGTATTGGCTGAGAGTTTTGACATTCATCCTGAACTTCGCCACCTGACCGCGAGCGATGGTTCGCTGAGCTATCCGCATGCCCACTACGACATGGTGCGAATCGGTGTTGCGCTCTATGGCCTGAGTCCGTTTACCAACCACAGCAGCGCCGACTACGGCCTTACACCGGCAATGACCGCCACGGCATCGGTAGTGCAGGTAAAACGCGTGCTGGCTGGCGAGGGCGTGAGCTACGGCTACACCTACAGAACCTCGGCAAACACCCAACTTGCGCTGGTTCCTGTGGGCTACGCCGAGGGGCTTCCTCGCAACGCGAGCGGCAAGGCACGGGTGAGCATTGCGGGCAATCAGTATCAGCTTGCTTCACGCATCGCAATGGATCAGTTCGTCATCGATGTTGGTTTTGCACCCGTGAAGGCTGGCGACACCGTGGTGATTTTCGGCGACCCAGCCACTGGCGTTCCTTCGGCGGACAACTTGGCCGCCGCCGCGGACACCATCAACTATGAAATCGTGACCCGAATGGGTGGGCGATTCAAGCGCCGTTATTTGCCGTCCGCCGAACCAGAACCAGCGAACCAAGCGGCAGAAACCAAAACCCCACTCGCGCAAGAGGGCGGGTCGTGATCCAGTATCCGCTTGCCAACCTTGCAGTTGAAGATGCGGAGCAGATGCACCAGTTGGGGCTTCGCTTAGCCAAAATGCTTAAGGCCGGCGACTTGGTTGTTCTAACCGGGCCACTCGGTGCCGGCAAGACCACCCTCAGCCGAGGAATCGGCGAGGGGCTTAACGTGGTTGGCACCGTGAGCAGCCCAACCTTTGTAATTGCAAGAACCCACAAGCGCACCGATGGTGGCCCAGAACTGGTCCACGTTGACGCTTACCGTCTGGGTTCCCCGCAAGAACTCGACGACCTAGATATCGACTTTGCCAAATCCATCTCGCTTATCGAGTGGGGCAGAGGCTTTACCGACGGAATTTCGGATTCATGGTTGGACGTTGAGATTGAGCGCGACCAAACCGGAGCTTCCGAATTGCGCCTGGTAAAGCTGATTGGTAATGGCCCGCGCTGGGCTCCTGATTTGGCGGATTCGCTATGAACCGTTTCTTGCTAGCCATCGACACCACTGCGGGAACCAGCGTTGCCTTGCTCGCAGGTGAAACCGTTCTTTCCGAGGTTCACTTCGACAGTGGCATGAAGCACGCCGAACTTATCGGCTCGGCAATCTCACAGGTAATGAACCAAGCCAACGCCAAGCCAACCCAGGTTACCGCCGTGGCGGTTGGTCGCGGACCGGCACTGTTCACCGGCCTTAGAGTTGGAATTGCCGCCGGCATCATGTTCAGCGAAGCCTGCTCGAGCGGTTTGGTTGGTGTGATTAGCCATCACGCAATCGCGGTGCAGCTTTACACCGAGAACCCGCAGTTGCTGGAAAAGCCACTCTTGGTGACCACCGATGCCCGCCGCGGCGAGGTGTATTGGTGTCTCTACGGTGGCCTGGATTCGGCTGGCGTTCCAATTGTGTTGCGCGGACCATCCGTGGAAAAACACGCCCACATATTGGAACTGCTGACAGACAGTTACCCAGACTTCAACGAACGATCGGGTGGGGCTTCTGCCGCCTGGGTTGGCCGCCTGGCACAGCGCGAGATTTTGGAAGGCAAACACAACTCGGACGTATCTGCCATGTATCTGCGGGCACCAGACGCGGCGGAGCCAAAGCCGAATCAGTACTTTGCCGCTTCCGCTGACATTGCGGGTGCAGCCAAATGAGTTTTGCAATTCGCAAGGCGGTGCCGGCCGACCTCGTTGCCATCATGGCAATTGAACACGAGTGTTTTCCCACCGATGCGTGGAGCGCAGATTCGATGAAAGACGAACTGGCCGCACCACATACCGCGTACTTCATCGCTGAGTCTGCAGACGGCAGTTCCTCTGGAAGCGTGGTTGCCGGTTACGCCGGATTCAGCAAGCACAGAATGTCAGTTCAAGGCGATGTGCAAACCATTGCCGTTGCGCCAAGATTCAGGGGAGCGGGACTGGGCCGGCTGCTCATGGAGCAGCTTCTAGCCACGGCCAAGATTCAAAACGCCGAGAGCGTCTTTCTTGAAGTGCGAGCCGACAACCCGGTGGCACAAACCCTGTACCAGAGCCTGGGCTTCAAAGAGATTGATCGCAGGGCTCGTTACTACCAGCCTGACAATGTGGATGCTTTGGTAATGATGTTGGAACTCCCGCGCGAAATCAAAGCGCCAATTGTGTTGGGCATCGAAAGCAGTTGCGACGAGACCGGCGTTGGCATTGTTCGCGGAACCGAACTGTTAGCCAACGTAATTTCCTCATCGATGGATTTGCACGCCAGATTTGGGGGCGTGGTGCCTGAGGTTGCCGCTCGCGCGCATTTAGAGGCGTTGCAGCCAACTTTGCACAAGGCGCTCGCCGAGGCTGGGCTCAGCTTGCACGACATTGATGCGGTTGCGGTTGCCAACGGCCCTGGCCTGGCGGGTGCGCTCATGGTGGGTGTGGGTGCAGCCAAGGCCTTGGCAGTGGGCCTCGACAAACCGCTGTACGCCGTGAACCACCTGGTTGGGCATGTGGGAGTTGACGTGCTTGAGCGTGGGAAGGTTGCGACCCCCACAATCGCTCTGCTCGTAAGCGGCGGCCACACCAGCCTGTTACTGGTGCGCGACCTGCTGGATGACGTTGAGCTTTTGGGCGAAACCATCGATGACGCGGCCGGCGAGGCCTTCGACAAGGTGGCTCGAGTTTTGGGTCTCAAGTATCCTGGCGGGCCGGAAATCGACATTGCGGCCGCCACCGGTGACCCCAAGGCGATCCGCTTTCCGCGCGGTCTTTCACTGCCCAAAGACATGGAGAAGCACCGTTACGATTTCAGTTTTAGCGGTCTGAAGACCGCGGTAGCGCGCTGGATTGAGTCTGCCCATGCGAACGGCGAGCAGATTAGCATTCCGGACGTTGCCGCTAGTTTCCGCGAGGCTGTGGTGGACGTATTGGTAACCAAGGCGGTTGCCGCCTGCGTTGACCACAACGTTCCTCGTTTGCTGTTGGGTGGCGGTGTTGTGGCAAACGCTCGCCTGCGGCAGGTTGCCAAAGAGCGCTGCGATAAGCACGGCATTGAACTTCGGATTCCGGCATTCAACCTGTGCACAGATAACGGCGCCATGATTGCGGCACTCGGCGCGCAACTGGTCATGGCGGGCAGAGCACCGAGCGAACTCTCCTTCGGCGCCGACAGCACGCTGCCGGTGACCACCGTGCAAACCTTGGCGTAGGCCGCTCGCAAACCGTAGCCGTGCCAGTTCCGCATAGGCACCTTTTCCACAGTTCCAATTTGCTCACAGGAAACTCACAAACTTATCCCAGACAAAGTCCAGCCTCGAGTGGTCTTCTAGTTACAGGCAAACCAGCCGGAAACCCGGCTCAAATACTAGGAGACTCAAAATGGCAGCAAAAGAAAAGGCAACCAAGCCGGCGGAAACCACAGTGTTGGACCAGCCGGTGGCAACTGAAAAGCCTGTCAGTGCAGAAAAGCCTGAAGCCTCGGACAACACCGCAAAGTCGGCCAAGGCTGAGCGCCACGCATACGACTACACCAAGCTCAACACCCTCGCGGTGGTTTCCCTTGCCAGCGCAATCAGCTGGGTTGGCGCGGTTGCCGGTATCGTTACCGGCCACATCGCCCTGGCCCAGATCAAGCGCAGCGGCGAGAAGGGTCGCGCCCTTGCGGTAACCGCACTCGTGCTCGGCTACCTCTACGTAGCCGGTTCCATCGCCATGGGCGTGCTAATGATTTTGTTCCGCCTTCGCGGCTGGGCAGCACCCGACACCGTGGGTGGTTACGGCAACCAGTTTGGCCCAGGCATGATGGGTGGTCAGCCTTTCGATAACGACGGGCCGGGCATGATGGGCTTCAACCGCTAAATTTTTCTACCGCTTCTTGGTTCTCTCCCTTTTCCAAGAGCAAAACCCCCACCGTATGTTGAGTTCGGTGGGTGTTTTGTTTTAAGGGGAGAACAGGACCTAACGAAGAACTGACACTCCTCTCAGAGGTCACCTACTACTTGAGCGGCTGGCAGATCAGCACTCGGTGCGCCTCTCCAACACGAGTCACAATCAAGGTTGCCGATTTGGTTCCCTTTAGAGCCAGCTCCTTGCGCAACTGCTCTGGAACAATATCGGCTCCGCGTTTCTTGATTTCAAGCACACCGATGTTGAGTTCGCGCAACCGAGCCTTCAGTTTCTTTCTGTCGAAAGCTAGATTCTCCACAACTCGATACCCCTTGAGCCACGGCGAAGAAATCTGCACCGAGCCGGTTAGGTATGCGATACCCGAACTGAAGCTGTGCAGCCCCAGCTGCTCGGCCAACTCACCAATCAGGTGTGAGCGCACCACCGAGTTGTCAGGCTCGTAAACAAACTCCGCCAACTCACCCAGCGGTGCATACTCCTGCTGGTCGTGTGGGCTTGTGATCTCGTGCCTGCCAGTGCCATCAATCAACAGGGCAGCCCGCTTCACGCCCGGGCGAGCGGCAGCGCCAAACCATAAACCAAGTTCCACCAGGTCCCCATCGATGGAAACCCACTGCGCCTCGGCCTCTGCTGGAATCCCCTCGTGCGGGTGCCCCGGGCCAACCTTGATTCCCGCCGCCTTGACTGCCGAACCAGAGGTACCGGCCATGGCGCACTGCGCAACCACCCAGTCGAAGTTGGGGCTGAAGCTAGCTGGGTCAAACTTGCGCACCGCTTGGGCTCTGGCGGCACCCGTCAACTCGCGTCTGGCAGGGTCAAAGAACAGAGCCTCAAACCTGCCCAAATCGAGTTCGGTCACATCTGCCTGCTCAACTTTGGCATTTTCAAACGGAAGCAAGTTGTAGGTTGCCACCGCTGCGGTTAATTCATCGATGTCAAAGGCGGTCACGTTCAAGTCAATGCTGGCCATGGCCAGACTTTCGGCGCCAATGCCGCAACCCAGATCCGCCACAGAACTCACGCCCGCGGCCCTAAAACGACTAGCGTGCAACGCCGCCACCAGCAATCGGCTGGCCTGTTCCAAACCGGGTTCGGTGAACAGCATTCTGCCCGCAAACTCACCAAACTTACCCTGCGCCCTGTGCCTCAACTTGGCTTGGGTGAGAACGGCGGCAACTAGCGCAGGCGAGTGGCCCTCGGCGCGCAGCTGGCTCACCAACTTCACCACATCGGTCTTGCTGGCATAGTCAACTTTGCCAAGCAACTGCTGCCCCTCGGGGGTCATTAGCTCAACAAAGTCTTGGCGTTCCATGCGCTCAAGGTTACCAACTGGGCGACTAGCACTCAGTGGGGGCGAGTGCTAATATCGAAACAAGCACCGGAACAAAACGGGCGCTTACCAATCACCGGTTACACCAAGAAGAGGTTCATTGTGTCTGTACAGATCAAGCCACTAGAAGATCGCATCGTTGTTCGTCCAGTTGCAGCCGAGCAGGTTACTGCCTCCGGTCTGGTAATCCCAGACACCGCAACCAAGGAGAAGCCACAGGAGGCCGAGGTTATTGCCGTAGGTCCAGGTCGCGTAGACGACAGTGGAAACCGCATCCCGGTTGACGTTGCCGTGGGCGACAAGGTTATCTTCAGCAAGTACGGCGGCACCGAGCTAAAGTTTGGCGGCGAGGAGTACCTAGTGCTCAGCGCACGCGACGTGCTCGCTGTTGTAGTTCGCTAAAACTCAACAACTTTAGATCTCCCGCTCCTTTGGTTCGCCAAGGGGCGGGATTTCTGCTTAACCTAGAAGCGTGAAAGAAGCATCGATGGAGAATCTCGCAACCAAGAAAACCGGTAACAAGAAAATTAGCTGGGCAGTTTGGGTTGCTGTTGGCCTGAGCGCTGCGTTCTTTGCCGTGCTCGGTTTCATCAAACTCGTAATCGACTTCAAACTGCAGGCTATGTTCGGCTGGGGCGATTGGACAGACTTGGCGCTGGTGGCCATGGACGCTGTCTTCGTAGCGCCTACCGCGGGAGTGTTCTGGATCATCGGTGCGGTTCACACAATCTTGCTCAAGCGCAAGCGGAACGCACTAGAGGCCTAAGGTCCACCAGGCGCACCGCCGCCACCGGGTCCGGTGACTGTGCTTCCTTGGATTCCGCCCGGGAGGCCATCGAGGCCATTGCCGCTTCCAGGGGCGTGATACCCCGTGTCTGGCGGAGGTGGTGTCACGTATGGTCCGCCGGTGATCCGGCCAATCATGAAGGCAATTCCAAACAACATGAAGGCAAACGCGATGGCAAAGCTGCGCGGCCAAACCTTCACAACCCGGTCGCCACTTAGCAAAGGCGTACCGTTCGCGCTAGGCGAGTTGTGGGCAGGCAAACTCATGGATGCTCCTAAAGGTAAAAAGGAGCGAAGAGGCCAATAAGGAAGGTAAGTGCGCCAACCACCCAAAATGCTCGGGTGAGGTTTTTCATTTGACGAACAGAAAGGCGCATGACTTCACGCTATCAAACCCGATTTCACGCTAACAAATGGGCAGGCCAACTATGCCTGCCATTTAGACTCGAAACCATGCGCAACGAAGCCAAGACCGCCCAGGCCCACAACGGAAAAAACGGTGGAACAACCGGCAAAGGTCTGATCTACGGTTTTGGCGCGTACCTAATCTGGGGCAGCTTCCCCATCCTCATAAAGTCACTCGGATTCGCTTCCCCGTTTGAGGTTGTGGTTTGGCGCATCGTATTCGGTTTGCTTCTGGCAGTGATTTTGGTGACTGTCACAAAAACCTGGAATCAAATCACTGAGGTATTCAAAGACAAGCGAAAATTCGGTTTGCTCGCCCTTTGTAGCGCGCTGATCTTTGTGAACTGGCAGGTCTATGTGATTGGTGTGGCCAGCAGTCACATTGTGGAAACCTCACTGGGTTACTTCATCAATCCGCTCATCACTATTGTGCTGGCGGTGTTGTTCCAAAAAGAGCGACTAGCGCTTCTACAGTGGATCGCGGTTGGTTTTGGGGCGCTCGCCGTGATTGTGCTCACCTTTGACTACGGGCAGCCACCTTGGATTGCACTTACTCTGGCAATCTCGTTTGGCTTCTACGGACTGGTGAAAAGCCGAATCGGTGGCAGCATCACGCCGCTCACCGGTTACTCGGTTGAGACCGCACTGCTGTTGCCAATCGCGGTAGTCCAAGGTTTTGTGATTGCATCCATCGATGGTTTGAAAATTGGCACCGCTGGAACCTGGAGCTGGGCGGGACTCATGCTGTTTGGTTTTCTCACGGCAATACCGTTGATTCTGTTTGGCTCGGCCGCCAAGTACCTACCGCTGAGTTACGTGGGCTTTTTGCAATACATGACACCCATCATTCAGTTTGTTCTTGCACTCACCGTTTTTCACGAAAAGATGCCGGTTGGCAACTGGCTGGGGTTTGGCCTGGTTTGGGTTGGTCTCGGATTCTTGTCGGTGCACGTGTTGCGCAGTTTTAAGCGCTAGACGCGGTTGTTAAGGTTTTGTTACGACTCGTTAACTTTGTGGGTTTAGGCAACCTATTCAGATTTAGACTTGTGCATGAAGTCCCCTTGCAGAGCTGCTTGGGGCATCCCAACACAGGAGTTGAATATATGAGCAACACGACCCGCAAGGTCTTGAGCGCAGTTGCAGCACTTGCAGCCAGCACTCTAGTAATCGGTGTTTCGCTTCCAGCATCGGCTGCCAGCGACGACAAGGTTCTAAAGATCGATGGAATTTTGCCTCAGACCGGTTCTTTGGCATTCCTTTACCCACCAATGCAGGCAGGTGCCTACTTGGCACTTGACGACATCAACGCAGCCGGTGGAGTTCTAGGCAACCCAGTAGTTCTCAACATGAAGGACTCGGGCGGTGGCGAGAACCTAGCCGTTTCGTCGCAGTCTGCAACCGCAGCAATCGCTGACAACGCAGACGTGGTTCTTGGTGCTGCTGCTTCGGGTGTAACCCGTAACATCATCAACCAGATCACCGGTGCAAAGATCGTGGAGATCTCTCCTTCGAACACCGCACCTGACCTAAGCACCTGGGCAGACGGCGGATACTACTTCCGCACCGCTCCTAGCGACAACCTTCAGGGCAAGGTAATTGCAAACCAGATCCTTCAGGACGGCGCTCAGAACGTTGCAGTTCTTTACGTAAACAACTCTTACGGAACCGGACTTCAGGCTGTTGCAGTTAAAACTCTCAAGGCTGCCGGCGCAAAGGTAAGCAAGTACGCATTTGCAGAGGGCGAGACCAGCTTTGGTTCGCTAGCTGACAAGGCTGCTGCAAAGAACCCAGACGCTGTATTGATCATCTCGTATGACGAGACTAAGAAGGCGCTCCCTGCACTGAAGAAGGCTGGCATCAAGAACGGACACACTTACTTCGTTGACGGTAACACCGTTGACTACAGCAAGGAGTCTTTCGCTAAGTACCTACAGGGCGACAAGGGAACCATTCCTGGTGGAAAGCTAACCGCAGCATTCAAGGCTCGCCTTGCAGCTGCATACGCAAAGATCAACAACGGTGCGGTTCTAAAGGACTACACCTACGCAGCTGAGTCTTACGACGCAGTGGTCCTTGTTGCTATTGCGGCTCAGGCCGCAGGCACCGCAACCGGTGAAGCAATCAAGAGTCAGCTAACCGCTATCTCTCTTGCTGGCAAGGGCAAGACCACCGTTACTTCGTTCTCTGCAGCCCTAAAGGCAATCGCAGCGGGCAAGAAGGTTAACTACGATGGCTTCAGCGGCCCAATCGAGTTCGACAAGAACGGTGACCCTACCGGTGCAAACATCGGCGTTTACAAGTACACCTCGAAGGGCTTGAACAAGCTCTACAAGGTAGTAGCAGGAAGCGCTAAGTAACCTGTTTCCCAGAAATCCCCTCGGGCCTCGGCTCGGGGGGATTTCTCATTTCGCCAATGGTTCAATACTTAGCATCGATGGATTGATGCGTTGCGAACTGGATCGCAACGGTAGCCTCGAATCATGCCTTGGTTGCTTTCAGAAATACAGTTACGCGACCCCTTCATTTTGGAATCCGCAGCTGGTGAGTTCGTGCTTTTCGGTACCACCGACACCAACCTTTGGGGTGGTCCGGCTACCGGCTTCAATTGCTACACCAGCAAAGATTTGGAGCACTGGGAAGGCCCTCTGGAGGCGTTTAGGCCCCCTGTTGGTTTTTGGGCAGATACCCAGTTCTGGGCTCCTGAGGTGCATGCCTACGCTGGCAAGTTCTACATGCTGGCCACCTTTGCCTCCAGCGGGGCTCAGAAGCCTTACCAAAGGGGAACCTGCGTTCTGGTAGCAAACACCCCTACAGGACCTTACCTCCCTTGGAGCGAGGGCCCGGTTACCCCGCATGGGCTACCTTGCCTGGATGGCACACTTTATGTGGATGAGAACAGCGTGCCTTGGATTGTCTACAGTCGCGGCGCCGAAGGGGTGCTCGGCCAGCTTGAGCCTTTGGCCGACGGCGAGATGTACGCCCGCAAACTGTCAAGCAATCTGCGAGAACCGATTGGTGAACCTGTTCTGCTCTTTAAGTCCTCTGCCGCGTCTTGGAGCAAACCGATGCGACTGCCTGGTGGTAGGAAGCCACCGCCCGAACTCAATCTGGCGGATGACCCCATGTTTACCGACGGAGCTTACCTTTTCAAAAACACATCGGGCCAACTGCAAATGCTTTGGTCCAGTTTTGGTAGCTCTGGCTATGCGATGGGTGTAGCCACTTCGGAATCAGGTAGCGTTCTTGGTCCGTGGACACAAAATGCAGAGCCAGTTTGGCCAGCGAACGGCGGTCACGGCATGCTTCTGCGCACATCGATGGGTAAAGACTTCTTGGTGTTCCACTGGCCAAACCAAACCCCAGACGAACGCGCTCAGCTGGCGCCTGTTGCGGTTACTGATAGCGGGTTAGAACTTATCTAGTGGGCAAACCAAAAGCCCCCACCGAAGTGAGGGCTTTTGTGATGAAACCAAAGTTTTAGGCTTAGAGTTCGGCCAGGTTTCCCAGGTAGAGCTCAATCATCTTAGGGTCGTTCAACAGTTCGCGGCCGGTTCCGGTGTGGGCATCGGTGCCCTGGTCCAGAACGTAGGCGCGGTCACAGATCTGTAGGCAACGGCGAGCATTCTGCTCCACCATAACCACGGTAACGCCTGCCTTGTTGACTTCCTTAACTCGAAGGAAAGCTTCGTCTTGGCGAACAGGGGAGAGTCCAGCCGAAGGCTCGTCTAGCAAAAGCACAGATGGATCAACCATGAGCGCGCGACCCATGGCAACCATCTGACGCTCACCACCCGAAAGTGAACCGGCCTTCTGAGCACGACGCTTTCCGAGGTCTGGGAACACGCTGGTCACAAACTCGAAACGCTCATCGAAGCGCTTTGGGTTCTGGAACACGCCCATCTCCAGGTTTTCCTGGATGGTGAGGCTTGGGAACACGTTGTTGGTCTGTGGTACGAATGCCACTCCCTTGCTAACCAGCTTGTTGGCCTTGAGGTTGGTGATGTCCTCACCCTTGAGCCAAATCTTGCCGTCGCGAACGTTCACCAAACCAAAGATGGACTTCAGCAGGGTACTCTTGCCAGCGCCGTTAGGGCCGATGATGCCAATGAGCTCACCCTGGTGTGCCACCAAAGAGCAGTCGTTCAAGATGTTGATGCCAGGAAGGTAACCGGCGTTTACGTTCTCCACGTAAACCACAGCATCGGTGCGAGCCAATGCTGCAGCAGCAGTGTTTAGTTCAGACATTATTTGCCGTCCTTTGAGCTGGAAATCTCAACGTCGCCCAAGTCAGTGTCGGCGTGCGCACCAAGGTACGCGTCGATCACTGCAGGGTTCTTCATAACTTCGGCGGGTGGGCCTTCGGCCACGATCTTGCCTTCGGCCATAACCACCACCCAGTCGGAGATGTGTCGAACCATGTGCATGTCGTGTTCAACAAACAGCACAGTGGTTCCGTTTGCCTTTAGGCCCTTGATGTGCTCAAGCAAGCTCTGGGTTAGAGCTGGGTTCACGCCAGCCATTGGCTCATCGAGCATCACTAGCTTTGGGTCGCTCATTAGAGCGCGAGCCATTTCAAGAAGTTTGCGCTGGCCGCCGGATAGGGCTGCCGCGTAGTCTTCGCTCTTTGCATCTAGCTTGAAACGGGCGAGCAGGGCGTTGGCACGCTCGGTAATCTCGGCTTCCTTCTTGGCCCAGAGTGGGCGAACAAACGAGGCAAAGAACTTCTCACCAGGATTGTCCTGAGCACCCAGGCGCATGTTGTCCAAAACAGTGAGAAGGCTAAGCGCCTTGGTTAGCTGGAAGGTGCGAACCATTCCCATTCGAGCAACTTTGTAAGGCGCGACGCCTGCAAGGTCTTTGCCCTGGAATGTCCACGAGCCGGTGTTTGGCTTGTCGAATCCGGTGAGCAGGTTGAACAGCGTTGTCTTACCCGCACCGTTTGGTCCGATCAATGCAGTGATTTTGCCACGAGGAATCTCGAGGTGAGCCACGTCTACGGCCTTGTTTCCGCCAAACTGGCGGGTCACATTGGTAGCAACCAGAATTGGATCAACCTTGGCGCAGCCTGGCTCAGCTGCACCCTTGGCGATTGCGTCAACTTGTGCGTTAGCCATTGAACTGCATCTCCTTCTTGTTTCCAAGGAATCCCTGTGGACGGAAAACAACCAGCAGAACCAAGAAGATTCCAACTAGCAGATAACGGATCTGACCCACCTGAGCCAAAGTTAGGAATGGCAACCAACCGATGTTGACCAGTCCCTCGAAGAGCCCCTGAGTCAGCATTAGGAACATGAAGAACACGGCTGAACCGAGAACGGGTCCCAGAATAGTTGCGGCTCCACCGAGGAGCAGAACTGTCCACGTCATAAACGTGAAGTTGCTCACCCAGGTGGTTGGCTGGTTGGTCTGAGAAGCCAGGGTGAAAACGATTCCACCTAAGGCACCAATCACACCGCCCAAAACCAGCGACTGCATCTTGTAGGCAAAAACGTTCTTGCCGAGCGAGCGAACAGCGTCTTCGTCCTCGCGGATACCCTTTAGAGTGCGACCCCAAGGGCTTCGGGTCAGTACAACCAAGATGATTGCAACTAGGGCAACAAGTCCCCAGGAAACCAAACGAATCCAGATCTCGTCCTGGCTGAGTGTAATGATGCCAAGGTTGTAACGACCCTCCGGAATTGGATTTGCTTTGTAGAAGTCAGTTCCAAACTGGCTCAGTCCGTTTGCGCCTCCTGTGATGCTTTCCCACTCCGAGTCGCCAAAGGCGTAGTAAAGAGCCTGAGCGGCAGCGATGGTCACGATTGCCAGGTAATCGGCACGTAGGCGCAGAGTTGGAATGCCGAGTAGAAGCGCAAACGCGGCTGCGCAGGCAACGCCAAATGCGAACGAACCCCAGAGGTTCCAGTGGAATGACAGCGAAGCAATGGCATAACCATAAGCTCCAAGTGCCGCGAATCCGGCTTGACCAAAATTGAGCAGGCCGGTGTAACCGAAGTGCATTGCAAGGCCCAAGGCGCAGAGCGCGTAGGCGGCAGTAAATACACCAATCAACTCACCTAGCGTGAGGTTAAAAATGCTTACAAAATCCACGGTAACTCCTAGCCGAGTCTTTGTTTTTTGCCGAGTACACCCTGTGGGCGCACAATCAGAATGATGATGAGGATTACAAGGGCGGCGGCATACTTCAGTTCGTTAGGGATGAACATGGAAGAAACTTCCACAACCATTCCAATGATCAGCGCACCAACAGTGGCACCTAGCGAGGTTCCAAGACCGCCTAGTGTGACTGCCGAGAATAGCAACAACAGAATGTCAAAGCCGGTGAGCCAGTTTGCTTGAAGTTCAAGTCCGTAAATCACACCAGACAGTCCGGTAAGAGCAGCAGCCACAACCCACACGATGCGGATGATGGACTCCACATCGATGCCAGTTGCCGATGCCAACGCGGCGTTGTCGCTTACAGCGCGAGTAGCTTTACCTACTCGAGTGCGAGTAAGGAATAGGGCCACTCCTCCAAGCGAAACAACTGCTATAAGCATTCCCCAAAGGGTGAGGTCGGTGGTGTTGATTGGGCCCAGCTTGATGATGTTGCCACCACCAGCGATGTCCTTGGTGTCTCCACCAAAGAACAACAGGAGAAGGTACCTGAAAACAATGGACAGACCAATAGAGACAATCATCATTTGGTTCAGTCCCATGCGGCGCTTGCGAAGCGGTTTCCAAATGAAAGCATCTTGCGACCAACCAAAAGCTGCGGTTAGCAGCACAGCCACTAGCCCGGCGATTACAACGCCCCAGCCCAACACCGCGTGGAACAGCCAAGTGAGCAGTGCACCAAAGGTGACCATCTCACCGTGAGCAAAGTTGCTTAGACCAGTGGTTCCGAAAATGAGCGAGATTCCGATGGCGGCCATTGCAAGCAGGAGGCCAAAGTTTAGACCCGCAAAAATACGGATGGTCAGCTGGTCTGAAAATGACTGCGTGGTTGTGGTCTGGCCAGCAAACCTAAACAGCACGGCAGCAAATGAGGTTTGAGTTAGGTCTGCTGTGAGCACGGGATTAACGGGCTTGTATCCCTTTGGCAAAGTGGACTGAACAATTTCAACCTTGTACTCCGCGCCCTTTGGAACAGCGATAGTCCACTCACCAGAACTGTCGGTGGTGGCATCGTAATGTTCCGAACCAAGAATGGCTGAGACTGTTACCCCTTTGATGCCTTTGCCGTTTAGCAGCAACGATCCACCAATGCTGTACTCCCAGGAGCTGGGGTCGCTGCTTTCTTGGTGTACATTTGCGCGGACCTGTGTATTAGCCTCGGTTGCCGCGTGTGCCGCTGGGGCGCCGCTCATCAGAACCGAGAACAGCACTGCCATTGCAGTGCCGAAAAGAATCCAACTGCGTTTCAGACGCATCGTTGCGTTTGTCAACCCAACCTCCATTGGGGCGATTTCAACTTGGGAACAGGTTGAGCTTGCAGGTCCAACCGTTCAACCGCGTTTGGAATCGCGTTTCACGTTCAGCAACCCTAGGTTTAGGTGCTGTTTTACTTGGTTTAGCCTAGCCCTCTCGCTGGCTCTGGCGAAACCGAAATGGGCCTTTGCGGATAGACTTAACACATCTGTTACGCAGCGAGTGAAGGCGCCTCCTCAAAATGACTCAAAATGACCCGTTTGGCTTTGTTGGACTTACTTACGACGATGTTCTTCTGCTGCCAGGGGAGTCAAACGTTGTCCCAAGTGGTGTAATCACCAAAACTCAGCTAACCAAGCGAGTTTCCATCAACGTTCCGCTGCTTTCTAGCGCCATGGACACCGTTACAGAAGCCCGCATGGCAATCGCAATGGCACGTCAGGGCGGCATCGGCGTGCTGCACCGCAACCTCTCTATTGAGCGTCAAGCAGCCGAGGTTGACATGGTGAAGCGTTCCGAAGCCGGAATGATCACCCACCCGGTTACCACCACTCCTTTGAGCACAATTCAAGAGGTAGACGACCTCTGCCGCCGCTACCGGGTTTCCGGTTTGCCAGTGGTTGAAGACGACGGCACTCTGGTTGGAATTGTGACCAACCGCGACATGCGGTTTGTTCTAGACGTGCAGCGCACCACCACTCTGGTCAAGGACGTAATGACACCGATGCCTTTGGTGGTTGCCAAAGTTGGCATTCGTCCAGAAGACGCCATCGCCATTTTTGCTCAGCACCGCATTGAGAAGTTGCCTCTGGTTGACGACAACGACCGCCTCCGCGGAATGATTACCGTGAAGGACTTTGACAAGAGCGAGAAGTACCCGCTTGCCAGTAAGGATGCCGCAGGCCGCCTGTTGGTTGCCGCTGCTGTTGGTGTTGGCGCGGACGCTTGGGAGCGTTCCATGGCTCTGGTTGAAGCAGGCGTTGACATTCTTATTGTGGACACCGCTCACGGTCACAACAACATGGTTCTGGATATGGTTGCAAAACTAAAGGCTGAGCCGGTTGCTCGCAACGTTGACATCATCGGTGGAAATATCGCTACCCGTGAAGGCGCTGCTGCTTTGGTTGCAGCTGGTGCAGATGGCGTGAAGGTTGGCGTTGGCCCAGGTTCCATTTGCACCACTCGAGTGGTTGCCGGTGTTGGTGTTCCTCAGGTGACCGCGGTTTACCAGGCCTCGTTGGCCGCTAAGCCGGCTGGTGTACCTGTGATTGCCGATGGCGGTCTGCAGTACTCGGGCGACATTGCAAAGGCACTGGTTGCCGGTGCAAATGCAGTGATGCTCGGCTCGCTGCTAGCTGGAACCGACGAGGCTCCGGGAGAGGTCACCTTTGTTGGCGGCAAGCAGTACAAGACTTACCGCGGCATGGGTTCGCTAGGCGCAATGCAGAGCCGCGGCCAGGCTCAGAGTTACAGCAAGGACCGTTACTTCCAAGACGACGTGCTTCGCGAAGACAAGTTGGTGCCGGAAGGCATCGAAGGTCGCGTTGCTTACAAGGGAACCGTGGCCAGCGTTGCACACCAGCTAATTGGTGGTTTGCGCGCCAGCATGGGTTACGTGGGTGCTGAAACCATCGATGAGTTGCAGTCAAAGGGCAAGTTTGTTCGCATCACCGCAGCGGGTCTTCGCGAGAGCCACCCGCACGACGTTCAGGGCATTGCGGAAGCCCCTAACTACAGCAGCCGATAGGGGTCAGCATGTCTGAAATTGAGATTGGCCGCGGCAAGCGCGGTAACCGCAGCTGGGCGTTTGACGACGTGGCCATTGTGCCCTCGCGTCGCACCCGTGACCCGCAGGATGTTTCCACCACCTGGAGCATCGATGCTTTCAAGTTCGACCTGCCAGTAATGGCTGCGCCTATGGACAGCGTGGTTTCTCCGGAAACCGCAATCAAGATCGGACAGCTTGGCGGTCTTGGCGTTCTAGACCTTGAGGGTCTATGGACTCGCTACGAAAACCCGGAGAAGCAGCTGGCAGAGATTGCCAAGTTGCCGGCGGCTCAGGCCGTTGCTCGCATGCGCGAGATCTACGCGGAGCCCATCAAGGCCGAACTGATTCGCGACCGCATCGCGCAGATTCGCGCCGCTGGCGTGATTGTGGCGGGTGCGCTAACCCCGCAGGCCACCGCCGAGTTCAGCGACACCGTTTTGAAGGCTGGAGTTGACCTGTTCGTGATTCGCGGCACCACCGTGAGCGCGGAACACGTTGCCCGAACAGCCGAGCCTCTCAACTTGAAGCAGTTCATCTACGAACTGGACGTGCCTGTAATCGTGGGTGGCGCCGCAACTTATACCGCAGCCCTTCACCTGATGCGCACCGGTGCCGCCGGCGTACTCGTTGGATTCGGCGGTGGCGCAGCCAGCACTACTCGCAACGTTTTGGGAATTCACGCACCGATGGCTACCGCGGTTGCCGATGTGGCAGGCGCTCGCCGCGACTACATGGATGAGTCCGGTGGCCGCTACGTTCACGTAATTGCCGATGGTGGACTTGGTACTTCGGGCGACATCATCAAGGCAATCGCCTGCGGTGCAGACGCCGTGATGCTCGGTAGCGTTTTGGCTCAGGCCAACGAGGCTCCGGGTCACGGGTTCCACTGGGGTCAGGAAGCCTGGCACCAGGAACTACCTCGCGGCAACCGCGTTGAGGTTGGACAGAGCCATAGCCTGGAAGAAATTCTGCTTGGACCAGCCAGCGATGCCGACGGCACGACCAACTTGATGGGTGCGCTTCGCCGCGCAATGGCCACCACCGGCTACAGCGATGTGAAGGAATTCCAGCGCTGCGAAGTTGTGGTTGCTCCTTACTCCCCAAGGTAATCAACTGGCCTAGGTAATCAAACGGCCACACTAGTCTCGGACAAAATTCATGGCACAAACGCCAACCTGGTTTGAAGTCGCTAGACGACCCAAGTGGATTGGCGCTTTGCTGATTGCGCTGGCCGTTGCAGCGATCTGTGGCCTTCTGGCGCAGTGGCAGGGTGGCCGTAGTTTTGAGGCGGGCTTGCCCAAGATCTCGTCGCTAAAAACTCAAGCTCTTTCGAGAGTGCTCCAGCCCAATCAGAGCGTTGGACCGGACGCGGTTGGGTCTAAGGTTCATGTTGCACTCACCATCAACCCGGAGCAGTGCTACGTGGTTACAGGCCGAGTGCAGCGCAGCGGAGCGCCAGGCAACTGGGTTGTGTGCCAGGGCATCACCCGCGCAAACGTTTCTATTCCGGTGGCACTCGGGTTTGCCTCAACTACTATCGATGCGCAAAAAGCGATTGCCAAACTAAAGACTCACAACGCAATCTTGGGGCACTACACGGGACTTTTAGCACCGGGCGAAGCACCGCTGGAGCGGGCGCAAAACCTGGCCAAGGGCGGAGGTGTTCTGCACTCGCTTTCGGTGGGGCAACTTATCAACCTTTATTCGCCGACGGAAACCATCAAGGCATATCCGCTGTTCTTGCTGGTGGTAAACCAGGCGGTTGCTGGCTCCGAAAAGATCACCGTGACCACGGCAACCGAAAGCCAAATCAACTGGCTCAGCGCCTTCTACGCGCTTGAGTGGATGGTGTTTTGCGGGTTCAGCGTGTTCCTCTGGTGGCGCCTGGTAAAAGACGCCCAAATCAAGGAAGTAGCCGCAGGTTTGGGGCAATAGCCCTGCTGTAAACTTGAGAAATGGCAACCACAAAATCCCCCGTAGTTAGTGCGCTCAAGCTGTATAAAGTTGCGTCTCGAATCACGGGATCGCTGTTGATTCTTTTGCTAGTTGAGGTTGCCGTTAGATACGGTCTAGGGCTGGACCTTTGGCTTGCCGGTCCGCAGGGCTTCCTGGCCCTAGTTCCTCACAGCAGCGTGGCGGGTGCCATGCCAAGCACCGGTCTCAACTTATCAACCAGCATCCTGATTGTGCACGGCTGGTTCTACGTTCTTTACCTTTACGCTGACTTCAGAATTTGGAGCCTGCTCAACTGGTCGTTCACTCGTTTCTTGGTGATTGCCGCCGGTGGTGTGGTTCCGCTTCTTTCGTTCTTTACCGAAGCCCACTTTGCAAAGGTGGCAACCACGCAGCTTTCGCAGGAGGTCTAATGTCCAACCCAGTGCTAGTAGTTGACTTTGGCGCGCAGTACGCACAGCTAATCGCTCGTCGTGTTCGCGAAGCCAACGTTTACAGCGAGATCGTGCACCACACCGTTACCGCTGCAGAGGTTGCTGCCAAGAAGCCGGCAGCCATCATTTTGAGCGGCGGTCCTTCATCGGTGTATGAAACCGGTGCACCAACCTTGGACCCAGCCATCTTGGAACTGGGCATTCCGGTTCTAGGCATTTGCTACGGCTTCCAGACCCTTGCCAATCTGCTTGGCGGCCGAGTTGATGCCACCGGCAAGAAGGAATACGGCGCAACCGAGTTGAACGTGAAGGCCGGTGGCGAGATTCTTGCCGGTCAACCAGCCGCACAGACTTGCTGGATGAGCCATGGCGATCAGGTTGTTGAAGCCCCGGCGGGCTTTGAGGTTTTGGCTAGCACTGAGACCACTCCGGTGGCCGCGTTTGCCAATAGTGAGCGCAAGATTTACGGCGTTCAGTGGCACCCAGAGGTGAAGCACTCCGAGTTCGGTCAGAACGTGCTCACCAACTTCCTGCACAACGCCGCTGGCATTCCAGCCGACTGGAACTCGGGCAACGTGATTGCCGAGCAGGTTGAAAAGATTCGCGCGCAGGTTGGCACTGACCGAGTGATTTGTGGCCTCTCTGGTGGCGTGGACTCCGCCGTTGCAGCTGCCCTGGTTCACAAGGCCGTTGGCGACCAGCTGGTTTGCGTGTTTGTAAACCACGGTCTGCTGCGCCAGGACGAAGCCGAACAGGTTGAGCGAGACTACGTTGCCGCCACCGGAATCCGCTTGGTCACTGTTGACGCCGAGAAGAAGTTCCTCGACGCGTTAGAAGGCGTGAGCGACCCAGAGACCAAGCGCAAGATTATTGGCCGCGAGTTCATTCGCACCTTTGAAGAGGCCCAGGCAGCGCTAATTGCTGAGGCCAAGGCCGACAACCGTCCAATCAAGTTCTTGGTGCAGGGCACCCTTTACCCAGACGTGGTTGAAAGCGGAGGCGGCGCAACTGCAGGTATCAAGAGCCACCACAATGTTGGCGGTTTGCCAGACGACCTGCAGTTTGAGTTGGTTGAGCCACTACGCGCCTTGTTCAAGGACGAGGTTCGCGCCATTGGTGCAGAGCTCGGTTTGCCACACGAGATTGTTCAGCGACAGCCGTTCCCCGGTCCGGGCCTAGGCATTCGCATTGTGGGTTCTGTTAATAAGGAACGCCTAGACCTACTTCGCAAGGCAGACGCAATTGTTCGTGAAGAACTAACCGCAGCCGGCCTCGATGGAGAAATTTGGCAGTGCCCCGTTGTTCTCCTTGCCGATGTTCGCTCTGTTGGTGTGCAGGGCGACGGCCGCACCTACGGCCACCCGATTGTGCTTCGCCCGGTTTCTTCGGAAGACGCGATGACCGCCGACTGGAGCCGCTTGCCTTACGACTTGCTTGCCAAGATCAGCAACCGCATCACCAACGAGGTTGCCGGTGTAAACCGAGTGGTGCTAGACGTCACAAGCAAGCCGCCAGGCACCATCGAATGGGAGTAGGCGTTTTGGGCCACCGCGGAGCTTCCGGCTACCGGCCCGAAAACACCTTGGAAGCGTTTGACCTGGCCTGGCAACAGACCGCAGACGCCATTGAGTGCGACCTGGTGCCTACCAAAGACGGCCACCTGATCATTCGCCACGAGAACCTGCTGAGCCACAGTACAGACGTTGCCAGCCACCCCGATTTGGCTCACCTGCGCCGCCAGAAGTTTCTTATCTGGCGAGACATCGATGACTGGTGTTCGGAAGACTTCACGCTTGAAGAAATCAAGAGGTTGCGAGCCATCGAGCGCCTTCCTGAATTGCGGCCAGGCAGCGCCAAATTTGATGGGCAGTATGCCATTCCAACGCTCGACGACTTAATTCTGGCCGAAACTTCCAAGGGCAAAACCCTTATTCTCGAGCTCAAGTTTCCGGACCACTTTGTGGCCGCTGGTTTTGACACACCATCGATGTTGGTTGAGCGTTTGACCGCCTTGCCGTGGCGAGAGCGTGGCATCAAGCTGATCATCGAAAGCTTCGACTTTGATTCGCTCAAGCGCTCAGTTGCGTTGTTCGCTCGGGCTGGCCTGACCAGTCCATCAATGGGCACTCCCGCCCAGATCGAGTTCGTATTCCTCACCGAGTCCTGGCGCCTGCCCAAGGAGGGAGCGGAAGGCTTTGCCAAATACCTGGATAAAGTAGCCGCAAACTTTAACGGTTTGAGCATTGAGATTGCAGCCATCCGAGAACTCTGGCCATCTGCTGTTGCCGAGATTAAGGCCCGCGGTCTCAAGGTGTTTGTGTGGACAGCCAGGGCAGAGGAAGCCGAAACTTCCATCGAAGAGTATTACGCCCACATTATTGAGCTTGGTGCCGATGGCATTTTTGCCGACCAGCCAGACCTGCTGCGCTCCAGTCTCGATGCCCTCGCCTAAGATTTTCTAGTTATGACCGAGCTATTTAGCATCAACGAATTCGACCGCGCCGGCGCCCTGCTGGAGGGGTTGAATCCGCAACAGCGGGCTGCAGTTGAGCACCGCGGCCCGGCTCTTTTGATTGTGGCCGGTGCCGGCTCGGGCAAGACCCGCGTGCTGACCCATCGCATTGCCCACATGCTGAGCAAGCGAGAACTTTGGCCAAGCCAGATTTTGGCCATCACGTTTACCAACAAGGCTGCCGCGGAAATGCGCGAGCGCGTGAAGCACCTGCTTGGAGATGACGCCAGCGGAATGTGGATCAAGACCTTCCACTCGGCATGTGTTTTGATTTTGCGCCGCGAGGCCGAGCGTCTTGGGCACAACGCAAACTTCACCATCTACGACTCGGGCGACAGCCGTGCCATTCTCAAGCGTCTGATTCGTGACCTGGGTGGCGACATTCACAAACTCACCCCCGCTGGTGTTTCTAGCATCATCAGCAATGCCAAGAACGAATTGGCAGATGCCGACAGCTTTGCCCGCGCCGGCGACAATAACGACCCGGTTCACCGCCTGATCAGCGAAATCTTTGAGCGCTACCAGGCCGAACTGCGTCGTAACAACGCGTTCGATTTCGACGACCTGATTGCCGAGACAGTCCACCTGTTCCGTAATTTCCCAGATGTTGCAGCTCAGTACCAGCGCAAGTTCCGCCACATCTTGGTAGACGAGTACCAGGACACCAACCACGCTCAGTACGCGCTAATCCGCGAACTCACAATGCCTTTAGATTCAGATTCCGCCAACATCGATGAGCGAACCGGCGAGGTAATGCCACCAGCCGCGCTTACCGTTGTGGGCGACTCGGACCAGAGCATTTATGCATTCCGCGGCGCAGACATTCGCAACATTAGCGAGTTTGAGAAAGACTTCCGCGGCGCAAAAACCATTCTGCTGGAGCAAAACTACCGAAGCACGCAGAACATTCTGTCGGCTGCCAATGCGGTTATCAGCAACAACTTTGACCGCCCGGCCAAGAACCTTTGGACAGACAGTGGCGATGGCGAACCAATCGTTGGCTTCACCGGCTATTCGGGCCACGATGAGGCACAGTTTGTTGCCGACGAAATTGAGGCCTTGCACCGCAAGGGCATGAACTACCGGGACATTGCGGTGATCTACCGAACCAACTCGCAAACTCGTGCACTTGAAGAAATTTTCGTGCGAAGCGCACTTCCTTACCGAGTGATTGGCGGCACCAAGTTCTACGAGCGTCTTGAAATCAAAGACGCGTTCGGCTACCTGGTTGCGGTTGCCAACTCCAAAGACGACCTGGCTACTCGCCGCATTTTGAACGTTCCAAAGCGCGGCATTGGAGACGCCACCGAGACGCAACTGGCAAAGTTTGCAGAGCAATACAGCATGAGCGTGCGCGAGTCTCTCGACCACGTTGAAGAGCTTGGATTCGGCCCAAAGATTACCAACGCCATCAAGGACTTGGGTGGTCTGTTGCACCACCTTGAGGCCATGATCGAAACCGCTCCGGTTGATGCGATTCTTCGCGAGGCCCTAGACAAGAGCCATTACCTCGAGACCCTGCGCAGCAGCCGCGACCCGCAAGACGAAGCGCGCGTGGAGAACCTCGAAGAACTTGTGAACGTTGCGCGAGAGTTCCAGCGCAACAACCCAGACGGCAAGCTAACCGACTTCCTCAATGAGGTGGCGCTGGTTGCCGCAGCCGATGACCTAGATGACGTTTCGGGAACTGTAAGCCTGATGACCCTGCACACCGCAAAGGGCTTGGAATACGAAGCCGTGTTTCTTACTGGAATTGAAGAGGGTCTACTGCCTCACCGCATGGCGTTCTTGCAGCCTGGTGGTTTGGCCGAGGAACGTCGCTTGTTCTACGTGGGAATCACTCGCGCTCGCAAGCACCTGCACCTGAGCTTGGCTATGAGCCGCACCACCTTTGGTGAGAGCGACGCGGCAACGCCAAGTCGCTTCCTAAACGAGATTCCTAGCAACCTGATTGCTTGGCGAGAGTCGGGAGCTCGCAAGGTTGCCGCATACCGCCCTTCGATCGCAGACACCGAGGGTTACACCCCGGCTCCGGTAAAGCCAAAGACCGAGTGGGCCGGCGCCATTAGTTCGGTGAAGAACAACGGCGATATGGAACTGGTTCCAGGTGAGTTTGTGATGCACGCGGACTTTGGCAAGGGCAAGGTGGTTTCCGTGAACGGCGTTCCACCAAAGCAAACCGCCGAGATCCACTTTGGTGCGGTTGGTATGAAGAAGCTTTTGGTCAAGGTTGCGCCCATTACCAAGCTGGACTCACCCGAATAAAAAGGATTAACGGTTTCTCCCGCTGAGTGGGAGAATCGGCAATTTTGCCCTACCAGACTGCAAATCTGCGCACCACATCGGGGCTAGACTTTAAGAGGCTTTCTGCCCCTCATTCCAGCCCAAAAGGACAACAAGTGGATTTATTTGAGTATCAGGCACGCGACCTGTTTGAAGCCTACGGAGTACCAGTTCTCCAGGGCCTAATCGCGGACACCCCAGAAGAAGCACGCGATGCAGCAGCCAAGATTGGCGGCGTAGTTGTTGTTAAAGCACAGGTGCAGGTTGGTGGCCGAGGCAAGGCCGGCGGCGTGAAGGTTGTAAAGAGCCCAGAAGAGGCTTTTGAGAAGGCAAGTGACATTCTTGGCCTAGACATCAAGGGTCACGTTGTAAAGCGCGTAATGATTGCCCAAGGCGCATCGATCGAGAAAGAGTTCTACTTCTCGGTTCTGCTAGACAGAAGCAACCGCACCTTCCTTTCGCTTTGCAGCGTTGAGGGTGGAATGGAAATTGAGCAGCTTGCAGTTGAGCGTCCAGACGCACTTGCAAAGATTGCAGTGGATGCCGTTGAGGGCATTACCCCGGAGAAGGCTTTGGCTATTGCCAAGGCCGGTGGCTTCAACGACGAACTGGCAGCCAAGGTTGCTCCAGTATTCGTTAAGTTGTGGAACGTTTTCAAGAGCGAAGACGCAACCCTGGTTGAAGTTAACCCGCTGGTTCTAACCACCGATGGCGACATCGTGGCACTAGACGGCAAGGTGTCTCTAGACGAGAACGCGGACTTCCGTCACACCGACCGCGAAGAAGTTTCGATTGCCAAGGTTGACCCGCTAGAGGCTAAGGCCAAGGCGCTAGGTCTCAACTACGTGAAGCTAGACGGTCAGGTTGGTGTTATCGGAAACGGTGCCGGTCTGGTTATGTCTACCCTCGATGTGGTTGCTTACGCTGGTGAGAAGCACGGTGGCGTGAAGCCAGCTAACTTCCTAGACATCGGTGGCGGTGCCTCTGCAGAGGTTATGGCCAACGGTCTAGACGTGATTTTGAACGACCCACAGGTAAAGAGCGTGTTCGTAAACGTGTTCGGTGGAATCACCGCCTGTGACGCAGTTGCAAACGGAATCGTTGGAGCCTTGGAGACTCTAGGCGCATCGGCAAGCAAGCCACTCGTTGTTCGCCTAGACGGCAACAACGTGGTTGAGGGCCGCCGCATCCTGGCTGAGTACGCTCACCCACTAGTAACCGTTGTAGAGACCATGGACGAGGCTGCCGACAAGGCCGCCGAGTTGGCAAACAAGTAAGCGCAAGAGGACTAAGCAAATGTCGATTTTTCTAGACAACAACTCGCGCATCATCGTTCAGGGTATGACCGGTGCCGAGGGTATGAAGCACACCCGCCGCATGCTAGCTGGCGGCTCCAACATTGTTGGTGGAGTTAACCCACGCAAGGCAGGCGAGACCGTTGACGTAGACGGAACCGCACTTCCAGTGTTTGGCACCGTTGCTGAGGCAATGGCTGCAACTGGAGCAAACGTTTCGGTGATTTTCGTTCCGCCTGCCTTTGCCAAGAGCGCAATCATCGAGGCAATTGACGCTCATATTCCACTTGCAGTGGCAATCACCGAGGGTATCCCAGTGCACGACACCGCAGAGGCTTGGGCTTACAACGTTAGCAAGGGCGAGAAGACCCGCCTGATCGGTCCAAACTGCCCAGGCATCATCAGCCCAGGAAAGTCCAACGCGGGAATCACGCCTTGGGATATCGCCCCAGCCGGACCAATTGGCCTAGTTTCCAAGAGCGGTACCCTCACCTACCAGATGATGTTCGAGCTTCGCGGCATTGGCATCAGCACCGCAATCGGTATTGGTGGAGACCCTGTGATTGGAACCACCCACATCGATGCACTAGCGGCATTTGAGGCGGACCCAGAGACCAAGGCAATCGTTCTAATTGGTGAGATTGGTGGAGACTCCGAGGAGAAGGCTGCCGCTTACATCAAGGCAAACGTCACCAAGCCAGTGGTTGCTTACGTTGCGGGATTCACCGCTCCAGAGGGCAAGACCATGGGTCACGCGGGTGCGATTGTTTCTGGTTCGGCTGGAACCGCTCAGGCCAAGAAGGAAGCCTTCGAAGCCGCCGGTGTAAAGGTTGGAAAGACTCCTAGCGAGACCGCCGCACTAATGCGTGAGGTTTACGCAAGCCTCTAAACCGGCTGCATAAACCGCACCACTAGATACGTGTTTAGCAAGCAAGCAACATTCGTCACCGCACTCCTCGAGAGCGCATTGGCAGTGGCCATCGGCATGGGCGTTCTGCTCGTGCCGATGTCCATTTTGTGGCTTGCCGAGAACGATGCGAGTATCGACTGGATGGTTGCTTATCGCACCGCCGCCGACTTCTGGCTGGCAGCGCACGGCGTTCACATCATTGTTCCAGCGGGCAAAATCGCTGGCATTCTCACTCCAGATTTCGTGATCTCCCTGGTGCCACTCAGTCTTTCGGCAATCGTTGCCTATGTGGCGTATCGACTGGGCAAGCGCATTGCCGCCACCCCCGTGATGTGGCCGGGTTGGGTTGCCTCCATCGGTGCGTATTTTGGATTCAGTCTGTTGATTACCACCAGCGCACACACCGATGTGGCTTTCCCAGTTGAAGCTCAGGGTGTTTTCCAGCCTGCGCTGCTGTTCGGTCTGGTGTTGATTGCCAGTTCGCTGTTTGCTGAGCCGATGGACCTTGGTGTAGCCAATCTTCCGGAAGCCGCCGAGCGCGAACTAGTGCGCGATTGGGCTCGCCGCCGCGCTGCCAAGCTGAACTGGGTTGTGGCTGCCGTTTGGCGCCCAGCTCTGATTGCTGGTACCGCGGTTACGGCTGGGTTGCTCGCGTTGAGCGCGTTGAGCCTTGCTCTGCTTTTAGCCTTCAACTGGATTGATGTGATTCGCCTCTACGAGGGCCTGCAACTAACCCTGCTTGGCGGCATCATGGTCACTCTCGGTCAAATTGGCCTCCTTCCAAACTTGGTGATTTACGGCGCGGACTGGTTCACCGGTGCGGGCTTCGTTCTCGGCAGCGGGTCGCTGGTTAGTCCACTTGGTAGTCAGCTTGGGCCACTGCCATCGATGCCTGTTCTGGCTGCTTTGCCACCTGGGCAACTCTCGTTTGGCATGGTGGCGCTCGTGGTTCCTGTTGTGCTGGCGTTCGTTTGCACCTTGGGTGTGCGCAAGTACGCGGACTTGATTCGTTTTGAGTTCGCATCCGCCACCAGCGCGGCCATTTCGCTCGGGCTTTCCATCGGTGTGGTTGCAGCGTTTGAAATGGCGCTACTCAACCTGATTGCTTCTGGCGGAATTGGCCCAGGCCGATTCCAAGAGGTTGGCGGCAACTGGTGGTTGGTTGGCGGAGTGGTCTTTGTTGAGGTGGCTGTGATGGCAACCCTGGCTGCGTTCTTCAGCGCTAAGCCGGAGGCTCCAGACCAGGAGATCATCCAGCGTGCCAGACAGCCTCGAACCCGTTTAGAGCCAGCCCAGCGTGCCGCTGACTCCAAAGGCGAACGGTAAAATAGCAGAATGCTATCTGTTGTGGTTCTCATTTCGGGCGGGGGTTCAAACCTCAAAGCCCTGTTGAAGGCTGCAGAGAACCCGCTGTACCCGGTTCGCATTCTTGCCGTTGGCGCGGACAACCCTGCAGACGGCTTGGCCCATGCGGAGCTTTACGGAATCCCAACTTTTGTGGTTAGCCCTGGCGCGTTTAAGAATCGCGAGGAATGGGCGGCCGTTTTGCTTGAGAACGTGAAGCACTTCAACCCAGACCTGATCGTGTTGGCCGGATTCATGCGAATCTTGCCAGCTAGCTTTGTGAGCCAGGTTGCTCCAAAGATGATCAACACGCACCCATCGTTGCTGCCACTTTTCCCTGGTGCGCACGCGGTGCACGATGCCATGGTTGCCGGAGCCAAAGAAACCGGCGTCACTATTCACATTGTCGACGAGGGCGTTGATACCGGACCACACTTAGCGCAGGCCAAGGTTGAGGTCCTCCCGGAGGATGACGAAACATCGCTGCACGAGCGCATCAAGTTAGTTGAACGCGACCTTTTGGTGCAGGTTGTTAAAGACATCGCCGAGAACAAGATTCAGTTAAACCCCTAATCGGAAGGCAACCCCTTGGCTGCTCACAACTCGTACACCGCCAGCGACTACCGCCACTTCAACCGAGTGCCAATCAAGCGCGCGCTCATTAGTGTTAGCGACAAGACCGGACTGCTGGACCTGGCCAAGGCTCTTCACGATGCCGGTGTTCAGATCATCAGCACCGGTAGCACCGCCAAGACCATCGCGGATGCCGGTTACAGCGTTACCGAGGTTTCTCAGGTCACCGGATTCCCTGAATCCCTCGATGGCCGCGTGAAGACCCTGCACCCGGTTGTGCACGGCGGACTTCTCGCCGACCTGCGTCTGGTTCAGCACGAGCAGCAGTTGGCTGAACTTGGCATCGAGCCGTTCCAGCTTGTGGTGGTAAACCTTTATCCGTTTGTTCAGACCGTTGCTAGCGGCGCAAAGGGCGACGCAGTAGTTGAGCAGATCGACATTGGTGGTCCTGCAATGGTTCGCGCCAGCGCCAAGAACCACGCAAACGTTGCCATTGTGGTTGACCCTGGACGCTACGGGGAAATCATCGATGCTTTGGGTCAGGGTGGAACCACGCTTGAGCAGCGTCGCGAACTCGCCTACGCCGCGTTCAGCCACACCGCCAGCTACGACACCGCTGTGTCCAACTGGTTTGCCAGCGAGCTGCAGGATGCCTGGAAGGGCAAGGTTGGCGCACCAGAGAACGCGGACGCCAGCAACCCTGGTTTTGCGCCTGAGATTTCGGTTTCTGGAAAGCTTTCCAACGTGCTTCGCTATGGCGAGAACTCACACCAGGCAGCAGCGCTATACAAGAGCGAGGGTGCCGCTGGCATTGCCCAGAGTCGACAGCTAAACGGCAAGGAAATGTCTTACAACAACTTTGTTGACGCAGATGCCGCGTTGCGCGCCGCCTACGACTTCAGCGAACCTGCGGTTGCAATCATCAAGCACGCCAACCCTTGCGGCATTGCAGTGGGCGACACCAGCACTCCAGATGCCATCGCAGATGCTCATGCCAAGGCATACATGTGCGACACCGTGAGCGCGTTTGGTGGTGTGGTTGCCAGCAACCGCATTGTTACTTTGACCATGGCCAAGCAGGTTGCAGAGATTTTCACCGAGGTGCTGGTTGCGCCTGGTTACGAGCCTGCCGCACTTGAGGTTTTGCTAGCCAAGAAAAACCTGCGTGTACTTCAGTTGCCTGCCAACTACGGCCGCGAGACTTTGGAGATTCGCCAAATCAGTGGAGGCTTGCTGGTTCAGGAGCCAGACACCTTTACCAAGTTCAACACCGATGACTGGAAGTTGGTTGCCGGCCCTAAGGCTGACGCAGCCACCTTTGACGAACTCAAGTTCGCTTGGCGTGCCTGCCGCGCAGTGAAGTCCAACGGAATACTGTTGGCTCGCGAGGGCGCATCGGTTGGCGTTGGCATGGGCCAGGTAAACCGCGTTGACTCGTGCAAGCTTGCCGTTGAGCGCGCCGGTGCTCGTTCCAAGGGATCGGTTGCTGCCAGCGACGCATTCTTCCCGTTCGCAGACGGCCTTCAGATTCTCATCGATGGAGGCGTGCGCGCAGTAGTGCAGCCAGGTGGATCGGTTCGCGACGAGGAAGTTATCGCAGCTGCCGAGGCCGCTGGTGTGACCATGTACTTTACGGGCGAGCGTCACTTCTTCCACTAAGAGGGAAGCAACTCATTTGTGCTTTGAGGCCCGCCTGGTTCTGGGCGGGTCTTTTTGCGTGTTAGCCTGAAAAGCTGGTCGCATCTCGCTCAGAGACCCATTCGGTGGGAACATCGGCCGGCAGATTTAGGTTTGGTTCAAAGATGAATAACAAGGGAACGTTTGCAACTCTGTTGCGCATTTTTCCGTATGCCAAGACGGCTTTGCCTAGGGTGATTCTGGGTACTCTTTCTGCGGTTGCCGGTCACATGCTTGCCCTCACAATCCCGCAGTTTCTGCAGGGTCTTGTAAACGGGCTTGCCAGCCACGGCACAATGGCAAAGTTGCTTCCGGCAGTAGGCATAGTGTTGCTGCTGGGAATTCTGGAATCGGCCATGACCCTGATGCGTCGATGGTTGGTTCTCACCCCTGGCACCCACGTTGAAGCCGGACTTAGGCGCACGCTTTACGCAAAACTTCAAGACCTACCGGTTGCTTTCCACGACCGCTGGCCTAGTGGGCAGTTGCTGAGCCGCGCGACCCAGGATTTGAGCCTGATTCGCCGTTGGCTGAGTTTTGGTCTGGTGCTTTTTGTTGCCAATGCCGTGACCATTGTGATTGGCCTTGCCGTTCTGTTCAGTTTTCACTGGATTCTCGGCCTCATCTTCTTGGTCTGCAGCATCCCAATCTGGATTCGCGGTTTCGTTTTCGAACGCACTTATCACTCCATGGCGCGCGTGAGTCAGGACCAGTCGGGAGACCTCGCCACGAGTGTTGAAGAAGCGGTTCACGGCATCCGCGTGCTGAAGGCATTCGGCCGTGGCGATTACATGTCTGGCAAGTTTGCGAGAGACGCGCACCAACTTAGAAACACCGAGGTAAAAAAGGCCGGACTAATCGCGGACATCTGGATCTACCTGATCATGGTTCCAGAGTTCGCTGTTGGTCTGAGCCTGTTCGCTGGCGTATGGCTGGTTGCCCAGCGCCAGCTAACCGTTGGTGGCCTCGTGGCATTCTTTGCCACCGCCATGGTGCTTCGTTGGCCAACTGAGTCAGTTGGCTTCCTGCTTAGTATGACCCTAGACGCCAAGACTTCCGTTGAGAGATTCTTTGAGGTCATCGATGCGCCGGTGGACATCTCGGATCCCGAGAACCCAGAGACCATCGCAGCGCCAATGGGCCGCTTGGAATTTAAAGACGTTCACTTTAGGTTTGCAGACGCAATCATCGATGAGGCAAATCCGGAAGCCAGTGAACTTTTGAAGGGCGTGAACCTGGTCATTGAACCGGGGGAGTCGGTTGCTCTCATTGGACTGACCGGCTGCGGCAAGAGCACTCTCACCGCTCTCACCACACGTTTGTACGACGTGACTGGCGGCCAGATTCTGCTGGACGGCGTGGACATTCGCAACCTTACGCGTGGCGAACTTCGGAGCCACATTGCCATGGCTTTTGAAGACGCAACCCTGTTCAGCACCACGGTTCGAGAGAACGTAATGTTGGGTACCCCCATCGATGAGAGCTTGCCGGCTGAACAGGCCACCGCCATTGCCGAGGCAAAGCTGAAACAGGCTCTGGAAATTGCTCAGGCACACTTCGTTTACGACCTCCCTGAGGGCCTAGACACCAAGATTGGCGAAGAAGGTTTGAGCCTGAGTGGCGGCCAGCGTCAGCGTTTGGCCCTGGCTCGAGCGGTTGCTGCCGAGCCTCATGTGCTGGTGCTGGATGACCCGCTGAGCGCGCTAGACGTGGACACCGAGGCCCTTGTTGAAGACGCATTACGCACGGTTTTGAAGACCACCACCGCGTTGATTGTGGCTCACCGCCCAAGCACCGTTCAGCTGGCCGACAAGGTGGCGCTGTTGGAGAATGGCCGAATCACCGCGTATGGCAAGCACAGCGATTTGCTGGCGAGCAGCGCGCATTACCGTTACGTGATTAGCAGCCTCGATGAAGAATCTGGCACTGCCGAAAATCTCAACAACGAGAAGGCGGTGAACTAATGAGCATGCAAGGTGTAGAAGGCGAAGAGCGCATCGAGCTGAATAAGGACGAGTCCAAGTCTGTTCGAAAGCGCAGTTTGCGTTTGCTGGCAAGTTTGGTTCGCCCGGTTCGTGGTCGTTTGGCGGTTGGATTCACCGCCGTGACCATAAGCACTGCCGCCCGAGTGGCAGGTCCGGCGCTCATCGCATACGGAATCGACAAGGCACTTCCTGCCGCTCTCAAGAGCGACTGGTCGAGCCTTTGGTGGGTTGCTGGTCTTTACTTGGCCGCAGCAGCGGGCACCGCGTTCACCATGTTCTTCTTCATTCAGTACGCGGCAAGGACCAACCAGGGCATCATTTACGACCTTCGCCAACGCGTGTTTGTGCACACCCAAAAGCTGAGCCTGGAATTCCACGAGAAGTACACCAGCGGTCGCGTAATCAGCCGCCAGACTAACGACCTGGACTCCATCCGTGAACTGCTTGATACCGGTGGCAATGAAATGGTGGCGGGTCTGCTCAGCATGATCTTCACCGCTGCGGCTCTCTACGCGCTCGATCCAGGCGCGTTCTATGTGCTGCTGGTCAGTTTCATCCCGCTAACTTTCCTAACCCGCTGGTTCCAGAAAAACACAAAACTCATGTTCCGCAAGAGCCGCGTGGCAAGCGCGCGCTTGATTGTGCACTTTGTGGAAACCATGACCGGCATTCGTGCCGTAAAGGCGTTCCGCAAGGAGAAGGCCAACCAGGAAACCTACGACGAACTGGTTGAGGACTACCGCTACCTAAACGGTCGAACCATTTTGCTGTTCGGAATCTTCGACCCGGGACTGAAACTCATCGGTGCACTAACTGTGGCTGCAATCCTGCTGTTTGGCGGAATGCGTGTCATCGATGGAGGTCTGGGCCTCGGCGTGCTCACCGCCTGCATTCTTTATGCGCGCAGGTTCTTCGATCCGATGGAATCCATCGCCCAGTTCTACAACGCCTATCAGAGTGCAAACAGCGCTCTGGAAAAGATCAGTGGTGTGCTGGAGGAGGAGCCGAGTGTTCCTGCGGCGGAGCACCCGGTTGAACTTGTCAACCCTGCCGGGCACGTGGAGTTTAAAGACGTGGAGTTCCACTATTCAAACGGTAAAACCGTATTGCCTCCGTTCAACCTGAATATTCCTGCGGGGCAGACTATAGCAATGGTGGGAACCACGGGTGCGGGCAAGAGCACGCTAGCCAAGCTGATTTCAAGGTTCTACGACCCTACCCACGGAGCCGTTGAGCTGGATGGAATAGACCTTCGCTACATCTCCGATGTGCAGTTGCGCGAAGCGATTGTGATGGTAACCCAGGAAGCCTACCTGTTTGGCGGTTCCGTGACCGACAACATTGCGCTGGGTAAGCCTGGCGCCACTCAGGCAGAGATTGAGTCTGCAGCCAAGGCGGTGGGCGCACACGAGTTCATCCTGGCGTTGCCAGAGGGTTACGACACCGACGTGAACAAGCGAGGCGGCCGAGTATCAGCCGGTCAGCGCCAGTTGATTTCGTTCGCGCGCGCGTTCATCGCAAACCCGGCGGTGTTGATTCTCGATGAGGCCACCGCTTCTCTAGACATACCTAGCGAGAGGCTCGTGCAGCAGGGGCTCAAGACCCTGCTGGCCGGCCGCACCGCCGTGATTATCGCCCACCGCCTCAGCACGGTTAGCATTGCAGACCGAGTATTGGTTTTGGAGCACGGTGTGATCATTGAAGACGATAGTCCGGCCAAGCTGATCGCTGGTGGCGGCAAGTTTGCCAAGATGCACAAGGCTTACCAAGACAGTCTCGTGTAGCGCTAGATTTCAAACATAAAAATGTGGGCCCTCCGTTTGGAAGGCCCACATTTTGCTTTTGCTACTTGGTTTTGTTAGCCGAATCGATTGCCACAGCAGACATTGCTGGGATGGTGAACTTGGCAACGCCGTTAGCGCCAACCACAATCTTGGCTCCCACGCACTTGCCGCCGGCCTTCTTGGCCTTTGCGCCGCCAGTGTAGACATCGCAGTAGGTTCCAGCTGGAAGCCCAGTGTTGAGCGCAACCTTGGCCGAGGCAACGGCCTTGGTGTTCAGCGCAAAGAATCCGGTTCCACGGGTAAACGAGAGCACCTGGTTTGCAGAAATGGCGTTGGTCATTTCGGCGGTGCCAACCTCGTGGCGCCACTGGATCATGCCCTTCACAGAGGTCCAGCGCTCCATGCAAATGAAGTTTCCAACCTTGTACTTGTTGCTTGGGACATTGGCAACCTTAGGGCAAACCGCAGCCTTGTAGTAACCGTTCGCCGCTGCAGGTGGCCCGTCGTTCTCATCGGCAAATGCGTAACCGGTGTAAAGCATCGGCTTGCCCAGTGCATCCGCCATCAAGAAGGCACTCGCTGCCTGGTAACGCTTAGGGTCGCGGTAGGTAATTGCAGTTGGTCCGTGGTGTTCGGTGTCGTGGTTGCTGACCATGATGATGGTTTTGTTTGGGTCACCGATGAGAGCCTTGCGTGCGTCACTAGGGCGTCCTAGGCCAGGCTGTCCGCTGAAGATGTTGGAGAACTGGTCCTGCCAGTCCCAACTGAAGACGTCGCCGATGGCCGTAAACGGCTCATTGGTGGTTACATCGCCAACGGTCTCCGAGAGAATGTAAGGCTTCTGGCCGTTCACCAACTTCAACTTGTTGGTGATTGCGGTCATGTCGGTTATGCCAATGTGCTTGGCAGCGTCAACGCGGAAACCGGCAACTCCCAGGTCAATCAGGTGGTTCAGGTAAGCCGCAATGGTGTCGCGGGTCTTTTCCTTCTCGGTGGTTAGATCAGGAAGCCCACCCAACTCACAGTGCACAATCTGGAAAGGGTCGTTGTAGTTATCGATGCTTCCCGAGCAGAAGTTAGGGTCGGTCTCAGGGAGCCCGTCGTGGAACTCGTCTGCCTCGTAAAGGCCCTTGTAGTAGTACTTGTTGAAGTCGGTTCCAGCAAAACCGGTTCCGCTGCTGTTGGCCATGTGGTTAATAACCGCGTCAACAATTACCTGAACACCCGCTGCGTTACACGCGTTCACCATGTCTGCAAACTCCTGAGGAGTTCCCAGCTGCGAATCAAGCTTGTAGCTAACCGGCTGGTAGTGCACCCACCATTGGCTGCCGGTGACGTCTTCTTGCGGAGGCGAAACCATAATCCAGTCCAAGCCCTCTGGGCCAAGCACTTTGGTGCACTCGGTTTTTAGGCTCTTGAACGGCCACATAAACATCTGTGCGCCAACGCTCTGGTTGGTGATCTGCTTATTAGGGGCTGGCACCACATCTGCAGCCATCGATGGCTGAATTGCGGTGGTTAGGGCAAGCGCGGCGGCGCTAAGTAGCACGCCAACGCGTAGGACTGACTTCTTTGAAAATAGACGCATTTGGCAATACTAAAGTGCGTAAGCGTTTGCAGTATGTTAACTGCCTGAAACGTTATTTGCCGAGTGAGTCAATAGCCTGGTTCAGGGTGGCCGACGGACGCATGGCCTTCACTACCAAGTCCTCGTTTGGACGGTAGTAGCCACCAATCTCTACAGGCTTTCCCTGAACTGCAACCAATTCTTCAACGATCTTGGCCTCGGCACCGGTCAGGGCTGCCGCAAGCTGGGTGAACTTAGCCGCCAGCTCCGCATCCTCGGTCTGACCAGCCAGTTCCTGGGCCCAGTACAGACCAAGGTAGAAGTGGCTTCCGCGGTTGTCGATGGTGCCAATCTTGCGGCCAGGTGAACGGTCCTGCTCAAGGAAGGTGCCGGTGGCGCGGTCAAGGGTGCTGGCAAGCACCTGAGCCTTTGCGTTTCCAGTGGTGGTTGCAAGGTGCTCAAGCGATGCGGCTAGTGCAAAGAACTCGCCGAGCGAGTCCCATCGAAGGTAGTTGTCTTCTAGGAACTGCTGAACGTGCTTTGGCGCAGAACCGCCGGCACCGGTCTCAAACAGGCCACCACCGTTAAGTAGCGGAACAATCGAGAGCATCTTGGCGCTGGTGCCAACCTCAAGAATTGGGAATAGGTCAGTTAGGTAGTCACGCAGAACGTTACCGGTTACCGAGATGGTGTCTAGACCCTCGCGAATGCGGCCAAGCGAGAACTTGGTTGCTTCTGCCGGGGTCATGATGTCAATGGTGAGGCCGGTGGTGTCGTGCTCTCCCAAGTACTGCTTTACCTTGGCAATCAGATTGGCGTCGTGTGCGCGAGCCGCGTCTAGCCAGAAGATTGCAGGGTCGTTTGTGGCGCGGGCGCGAGTAACGGCAAGCTTCACCCAGTCGCGAACAGGTACGTCTTTGGTCTGGGTGGCGCGCCAGATGTCGCCCTCGGCAACCTGGTGCGAAATCAACACCTCGCCGTTTGAGTTCACAACTTCAACAACGCCGGCGGACTTGATCTCAAAGGTCTTGTCGTGGCTTCCGTATTCTTCGGCTGCCTGAGCCATGAGGCCAACGTTTGGAACCGAACCGATAGTTGCCGGGTTTAGTGGGCCGTTCGCAATTACGTCATCGATGGTGGCCTGGTAAATGGTTGCGTAAGAAGAGTCAGGAATCACAGCGATGGTGTCGTCCTCGGCACCGTCTGCTCCCCAGAGCTTGCCACCGTTGCGGATGAGGGCAGGCATGGATGCGTCAACGATTACGTCAGATGGAACGTGCAGGTTGGTGATTCCCTTGTCGCTGTTTACGTAGCTAACGCGTGGGCCCTCTGCAAGCGCTGCGGTGAATTCGGCTGCGATCTGATCGCCGTTGGCAACGGTGCCAAGGCCGGCAAGGATTGCGCCAAGGCCGTCGTTTGCACTCAAGCCTGCGGCTGCTAGGTCTGTTCCGTAATTGGCGAACACGTTGGCAAAGAATGCCTTCACAACGTGACCAAACAGAATCGGGTCGCTCACCTTCATCATGGTGGCCTTGAGGTGAACCGAGTAGAGAACGTTGTCTGCCTTGGCTTGCTTTAGGGTTTCGGCCAGGAACTCGTCAAGCGCGGCCACATTCATAAAGGTGGCGTCAACAATTTCGCCCTCAAGAACCTTGAGACCCTTCTTGAGCTCGGTGGCGGTGCCATCTGCTGCAATGTGGCGAATGGTCAGCACGTCTGCGGCTGGCAAAACTACCGACTTTTCGTTGCTGAAGAAGTCGTCGTGGCCCATGGTTGCAACGCGGGTCTTGGAGCCGGCGGCAAATGGCTTGTTCACGTGAGGGTGCTTGCGGGCGTAGGCCTTCACCGAAAGCGGGGCGCGACGGTCGCTGTTGCCTTCGCGAAGGACAGGGTTTACGGCGCTTCCCTTTACCTTGTCGTAGCGGCTGCGGGCTTCGCGTTCTGCATCGGTGGTTGGTTCGTCTGCGTAGTCTGGGACGTCAAATCCAAGTGCCTGAAGTTCAGCGATGGCTGCCTTTAGCTGAGGGATCGAAGCCGAGATATTTGGAAGCTTGATGATGTTGGCTTCTGGAGTCTTGGCGAGGTCGCCCAGCTCGGTTAGCGCGTCGCCAACCTGTTGGTTTGGCTTTAGGCGGTCGGCAAAAACGGCCAGGATACGGCCGGCTAGCGAGATGTCGCGGGACTCAATGTTTACGTTGGCTGCCTTAGCGTAGGCCTTCACAATTGGCAGCAGCGAAGCGGTTGCTAGCGCAGGTGCTTCATCGGTGTAGGTGTAAAAAATGGTCGATTCGTTCACGACAGATAACTCCGGTTCTGAGAGGCAGAAACTAACCTTTTAAGACTACCCTCTGGCGGGGCAACGAGCCCTGAAACTAAAGGTTTCCAACCAACTCCGGTGGTCTGATTTCGGGGTGATTCGCAATCATGGCCGAGAGATAGGAATCAATCCGAACTGCCAAGTCGGGTCTTGAGGTTCTCAACGCGAGTAGGTCGGGGTGAAGCACACGGAGGATCTCTGCTAGGTCTATAGCTTTTCGGTTTGCTCGCGTGAGCTCAAGCCGCAAGTTGTCCAACATGCGTTTGTTGAGCACATACCCGCAAATCCGGCTGTGACTGTAAAGAACGAGCCCGCCAAATCGTAGGTTTCGGAGGGCTTTTCCGGGAGCTTTGCGAAATTCGCTGATGGATGTGCGCTCAAAGGCTGCTGGATTCAGAGAGATGAACATTCCACCAGTGTGGGTGGGCAAAGGTGTGTCGATTGGAAGCGGATTGGATTTGTAGATAAGACCTGGTTTGGAGTGACAGTGCGGGGAGGGTGGCGGGATTGCCGGCCCGGGGAAGGTGGCGAGATTGCTTTCCCGACGATGCGGTCTGTATTTCGGCCCGGGAGAAGGTGGCGAGATTGCTTTCCCGCCGATGCGGTCAGGATTTCAGCCCGGGAGAAGGTGGCCAAAAAAGTAACTCGGGTTTGTGAGCGTTGACTCGTACAAATTCGTTGAAAAAGTACATACTTTTGCTCATAAACTTGACCCACTTTTCTAGGAACTCTCCCTTGTCCCTTGTCCCTTGTCCCTTGTCCTTTTGGTGAAAGCGCTGACTCAGAGGGTCACCTTACTTAAGCATCCAGGCAGCCCATTTCGGCAGAGCGTTTTGGAGCAAACGTTAGCCGAGGCAGGAGCTAGCGTTAGCCGGGGCAGGAACGAACGGCAACTTGGGCAGGAGCTAGCGTTAGCCGGGGCAGGAACGAACGGCAACTTGGGCAGGAACAAACGTAAACCGGGGGAGGTTTGAGTGGGTATGACTGAGTCAATCGCTGGAGATTTGCCACGGCTAACTGCCATCGATGGAAAGCCTGCGCTGTGTCTGGTCACCGGGGCTACCGGGTACATCGGTGGGCGGTTGATTGTTGAGCTGCTCAAGCATGGGTATCGGGTTCGGATTTTGGTGCGCGGGGCTGAGCGGCTCAAGCTGCACCCCTGGATTGACCAGGTTGAGGTGGTTGAAGGCGACGCCCACACCGAGGCCGCGCTGACCAATGCCATGGCCGGCGTTGACGTTGCCTACTACCTGCTGCACGCACTGATGAGCAAAGACAACTTTGAGCAACAGGAGCGCGATATGGCGGCCGGGTTCGCCAAGGTTGCAAAAGCGCAGGGGGTGCGCCGATTGGTTTACCTTGGGGGCATTGTGGCGCCCGGCGAGCAGATGTCGCCACACCTTCAGGCGCGTGCAGACACCGGCCAGATTCTGCGAGACTCGGGCGTGCCAACCGTGGAACTTCGCGCCGGCGTGGTGATTGGTTCGGGTTCTGCGTCGTTCGAAATGTTGCGATACCTTACCGAACGGCTACCCATCATGACCACGCCAAAATGGGTTGAAAATCGAATCCAGCCAATCGCTGTGCGAGACGTTCTGCGTTACCTGGTTGGCGCGGCAGCCATCGATGAAAAGATTTCCGGAGTTTTCGACATTGGTGGCCCCGAGGTATTCACCTACCGCCAGATGATGCTCAAATACGCCGAGGCCGCTGGTCTTCGCAAGCGCATCATCATTCCGGTGCCGGTGCTCACACCAAAGCTTTCCAGTGGCTGGGTTGGCTTGGTAACGCCTGTTCCGTACACGCTCGCCAAGCGATTGGTGGCAAGCCTAAAGAACGAGGTAGTTGCCGCGCCGTCCGAGATTCGCAACTTGGTTCCAGATCCTGTGGGCGGGCTCACCCCCTTTAAGCGCGCCGTTCAACTTGCTCTGGCCAAGGTAAAAGAGGCTCGAGTGGAAACCCGCTGGAGCGACGCCTCACTGCCCGGCAGCCCATCGGAGCCCTTGCCAACCGATCCGGACTGGGCAGGCGGCAGCCTATACAAAGACGTGCGAATCGTGCACTCCAAGGATCCAGTTTCGGTGGTCTGGGCGCGAGTGGAAAGTATCGGTGGTGAAAACGGTTACTCAACCGCTAGTTGGGCCTGGGAGCTCCGCGGGCTCATGGACAAGATGGTTGGCGGAGTGGGCCTGCGCCGCGGGCGCCGCGACCCAAACCACCTGCAGGTTGGAGACGCTGTGGACTTTTGGCGAGTTGAGGAACTCGACCCGCCGCGGCTGTTGCGCCTAAGGGCAGAGATGAAGATGCCTGGCCTGGCCTGGTTGGAGTTCGCGGTTGAGCCAGACCTGGAAACCGGCGGAAGCATCGTTACGCAGGTTGCGCTTTACGCACCTCGCGGCTTGTTGGGCCACGCTTACTGGTGGGCAGTCTGGCCAATGCACGGCCTGGTTTTCCCATCGATGGCAAAGATGGCCGCAACCGCCAAAAAGCTCTAGCTAAAGATGATGGTGCGGTGCCCGTCTAGCAGCACGCGGCGCTCGGCGAACCAGCGCACGGCCTGGGTCAGAGTCTTGCTCTCAACGTCCTGACCAATTGAAACAAGTTCCTGCTTTGAGGAGTTGTGGGTCACGCGCAGCACGTTCTGCTCAATGATCGGTCCCTCATCGAGGTCCGAGGTAACAAAGTGTGCGGTGGCGCCAATCTGCTTTACGCCGCGAGCGTGAGCTTGTCCGTAAGGGTTGGCACCCTTGAAGCCCGGAAGGAACGAGTGGTGGATGTTGATGATGCGGCCGGCGAATTCCTCGCAGAACTCCGGGCTCAAAATCTGCATGTAACGCGCCAAAACAATCAGCTCAATGCCGGCGGTCTTGATGTAATCGCGCAGCATGTGCTCGAACGCTGCCTTGTCGGCCTCACCGGAGATGGCGTGAGTCTCAAACGGGATTCCGTAGAACTCGGCCATTCCTGAAAGGTCTGGGTGGTTGCCGAACACCGCTGGAAACTCCACAGGCAGCTGGCCGCTACGCTGGCGGAACAGTAAGTCGTTGAGGCAGTGTGCGCTCTTGGAAACCAAAACCAAGGTCTTCATTTTGCGGCCAACTGTGTCTAGTTGCCAGTCCATTTCGTAGCGCACGGCCACCGGAAGAATCTGACGCTCAAAGTGCTCGCGCGGAACCGCGGACTCAATTTGGAGGCGCATGAAGAAGCGACCGGTGTCGTTGCTGGTGAACTGCTGGCTCTCTGTGATGTTTCCGTTGGCGGCAACAATTGCACCCGAAACGGCGTGCACAATTCCAGGCATGTCCTTGCAAACGAGAGTTAGCACCCAATGGGTGTTGGCTTCACTAGTCATACGCCCAAGTTTACCCGTGGAATCGCATAGAATTAGGGCATCGCAACTGGCGCTAAAGATGGGTTTCCATCGGGGAGCGATGGCTCTATTTTGGTCGTGCGCCTGGGCCAAAGCCAACATGCTTCACGCACCTGAAAACCTGTACGTCCCCAAAGCGAAAACCGGGCAAAAATCCCGGTGAAACAATAGGAGCCCAAATGAGCAACCTGCCTTCCAGCTTCAATGCACCTCTGAGCGAGAGCGACCCAGAGATTGCAGCGGTTCTAGACGCCGAGCTAAACCGCCAGCGCAACTTCCTAGAGATGATCGCCAGCGAGAACTTTGTGTCCCGCGGTGTTCTTGAGGCTCAGGGATCCGTTCTAACCAACAAGTACGCCGAGGGTTACCCTGGCAAGCGTTACTACGGTGGTTGCGAGGCCGTTGACGTTGCAGAGAACCTGGCGCGCGACCGCGCAAAGGCACTTTTTGGCGCACAGCACGCAAACGTTCAGCCACACTCCGGTGCTTCGGCAAACGCCGCGGTTCTTATGGCGCTGGCAAACCCTGGCGACAGCATCCTCGGTCTTGAGTTGGCTCACGGCGGTCACCTGACCCACGGTATGCGTTTGAACTTCTCGGGCAAGATGTACCAGGCCAACGCCTACGAGCTAAACCCAGACACCTACCTGGTGGACATGGACATCGTTCGTGCCCGCGCGCTAGAGACCAAGCCAGCCGTAATCATCGCTGGTTGGAGTGCCTACAGCCGCCACCTAGACTTTGCCGCTTTCCGCAGCATTGCCGATGAGGTTGGCGCAAAGCTTTGGGTAGACATGGCTCACTTTGCTGGTCTAGTTGCAGCCGGCTTGCACCCAAGCCCAGTTCCTTACGCAGACGTGGTTTCCACCACCGTTCACAAGACCCTTGCTGGTCCTCGTTCGGGACTTATCTTGGCCAAGGAAGAGTACGCCAAGAAGATTGACTCGGCAGTGTTCCCTGGTCAGCAGGGTGGACCGCTGATGCACGTGATCGCTGCAAAGGCAGTGGCATTCAAGGCCGCAGCCGGCGACGAGTTCAAGGACCGCCAGGCACGCACCATCGAAGGCGCACGCATCATTGCAGACCGCCTAACCGGTGCAGACGTGGCAGCGAACGGCGTTCAGATTCTTACCGGCGGCACCGATGTGCACCTGGTTTTGGTTGACCTTCGTAACTCGCCGATTGACGGCCAGATGGCAGAGAACCTGCTTCACGACGTGGGCATCACCGTGAACCGTAACTCGGTTCCAAACGACCCTCGTCCACCAATGGTTACCTCCGGTGTGCGCATCGGTACCCCAGCGTTGGCAACCCGCGGCTTTGGCGCCACCGAGTTTGCAGAGGTTGCAGAGGTCATCGCATCGGTGCTCAAGCCAAACCCAGACATCGAGGCGCTCGCCGCTCGCGTTCGCAAGCTAACCGAGCAGTTCCCGCTTTACTCGGGTCTTGAGAACTGGTAACTCTGTGACTGCAATCAAGCTAGACGGCCTGGCAACCGCTAAGGCAATCAAGGCTGAGTTGGCTGAGCGCGTTATTGGGCTCAAGCAAAAGGGCATCCACGCCGGCCTGGGTACATTGCTGGTTGGCGACGACCCGGGTTCGCACTCCTACGTTGGAGGGAAGCATCGCGACTGTGCAGAAGTTGGTGTGGAGAGCATCCGCATTGACCTGCCAGGAACCGCTTCTGCCAACGATGTTCGCGCCGCGATTCGTGAGTTGAACGATGCCAAAGAGGTAACCGGCTACATCATTCAGTTGCCGCTGCCGGTTGGTCTGGACACAAACGAGATGCTTGAGCTGATGGATCCCGCAAAGGATGCCGACGGCCTGCACCCAACTAACTTGGGACGCCTGGTTTTGGGCGTGAGCGGCGAGCTAACCAGCCCGCTGCCTTGTACCCCTGCCGGCATCGTAGAGATGTTGCGCCGGTACGAGGTGCCGATGCGCGGCGCCGAGGTTGCCGTCATCGGTCGCGGTGTCACCGTTGGCCGTCCGCTCGGACTCCTCATGACTCGCAAGGGCATAGACAGCACCGTGACCCTGTTGCACTCGGCCAGCCGCGACCTCGAGCACGCCGTAAAGCGCGCCGACATCGTGATTGCGGCCCTTGGTGTTGCTCACTTTGTGCAGCCCGAGTGGATCAAGCCAGGCGCTGCCGTGCTAGACGTGGGCATCACCCGAGTTGTAGACACCGATGGCAAAGCCAAGCTTGTTGGAGACGTTGCACCTGGCGTTGACCAGGTTGCCGGTTGGCTCTCGCCAAACCCGGGCGGCGTTGGGCCAATGACCCGCGCCATGCTGGTGAAAAACGTGGTGGATAGCGCAAGTCGCTAAACCGAAGTGAAAAAGCCCCGAGCTCGATTGAGTTCGGGGCTTTACATTTAGAACTGACTGCGAATAGCCCAAAGATCCGGGAACGTTGGCTTGAACAGCGTGCTGGCCAGGTAGCCAACACCGCTAGAACCGCCGGTGCCCATTTTGTGCCCAATGGTCCGTTCCACCATCTTCACGTGACGGTAGCGCCACTCTTGCAGGCCCTCGTCTAGGTCAAGCAGGGCCTCGCCAATCATGTTGCATTCGGGGTCATCTCGATGCGCGGCCAACAGGGCGGCCTGCACCCCTTCGTGCGGTGTGTAGCCAACCGTCACGTCCCTGCCCAAAACCTCCGCCGGCATGGCGAACCCTCGAGCGTGAAAGTACTTCAGCGCCGAATCCCAGATGCTTGGCCGCAGCATTGCAGCCTCAACTTGCGCACGCGCGGGGGAGCCATCGATGAGATGTTCCGCCATGCCCATGCCCGAGTGAGCTGGCGCATCCGCACCAGCCTGATCGCGGCGACCAAGCATGGCCTCAACCTCGCGGAACTGAGCACTCTGGAAGCCGCTAGAAGACTTGAGTCTGGCGCGGAAAGAGTTGAACTGCAGCGGTGTCATGGTCTCCAGAATGTCCACCTGGCCAACGCAGGTCTTCATAATGGTGCGCACTCGCTTTAGCAGTGCCATGCTTCGATGGGTGTCGCCCGCCTCAAGCGCTGGCTGTAGCGCGGTCAACTCGTGAATCACCTGCTTGAACCAGAGCTCGTAGGTCTGGTGAATGATGATGAACAATAGTTCGTCGTGTTCACCAGGCGTGAGCGGCTCCTGCAAACTCAGCAGCTCATCAACCTTTAGGTAGTTGATGTAACTTACGTGCTTTTCGTCTTGCGAGTTTGGCATTAGGTAACTCGGCTTCCGTTGTCTTCAATGTTCAGGTAGTCGCCGTTCTCCACCATGCTGCGCAAGCGGTGCAGGCCGTCGTAAACCTCAACAAAACTGGTAGGAAGCGGCGAGATTGCAACGCGAATTGAGTCTGGCGTTCGGTAGTCCGGAACCACTTTTATCAGGCTGCGCATTGCCGCTGCAATCTTCTTGGCATCCCTGTGGCCAATGGTGATGTGACCGCCTCGACGGTTTGCATCTCGCGGTGTCAACAGAGTGAACCCAAGCGGCGCTAGCCACTCATCGAAGAGCACCAACATGAGCTCGGTACCCAACTGAGCCTTTGCCTGAATGGCAGGCATTCCTGCCTCGGCGATCATCTCGAACGCGGTCTGAACCATGCGAATTCCAATAATCGATGGGCTGGCAATTTGGAACCGGCGAATCTCATCGTTGGGCTCAAAGAATGCACCCATCTCAAATTGCTTGTCCTGTGCAAACCAACCCTGAATTGTGGTGTTCAGAGTGCTTTGCAACTCCTTGCGAACGTATAGCCAAGCTGGTGCGCCAGGCCCAGAGTTGCCGTACTTGTAAGTACAACCAACTGCCAGATCCACACCCCACTCGTCAAAGCACAGGTCAACCGCACCAATAGCGTGGCTGGCGTCCCAAACCACCAAGCCGCCGTGGTCGCGTACCAGCTGAGTGATTGCCTTCACGTCTGGCTGAGAACCGGAGCGGTAGTGAATCACCTGAAGGGTCACCAACGCCACGTCGTCGTTCAGCAGCGGTGCCAAAAGTTCAGGTGTAATCAGTTCGCAGTCGGCGGCAACGTCAACCGCGCCAGGTCCGCCCGAACCATCGTTGTTCAAAGTGATCAGGTTCAGACCAAAGTCCGCCGCGATTCCCTGAAGAATGAAGCGGTCGGTGGGGAAGTTGCTGGCATCAATAATCACGGTCTTGCGCCCCGGACGCGCCTTAACCGCTGCCAAACAAGCCTGGTAGAAATTCACCGAAGTGGTGTCTTGCACCAGCACCTGCCCGTGAGCTGCACCAAGCGCTGCCTTGCCCAACAGGTTGCCCGCAACCTGGGCTTCGTCAATCCAGTGAGCCCAGCCGTCCACCAGTTCGGTGGACCATTCATCGGTGAGAAAACTGTTCACTCTGGCCAGCGTTGCCTTGGGCATACGGCCGAGCGAGTTGCCGTCTAGGTAGCAAACCTGCGGGTCTGCAATCACAAACTGATCGCGGTACTTTGCCAGCGGGTCGGCGGCATCCATTGCCTCCGCGGTGGCGCGGTCTAGTGGGTTACCAAAAGCATTCAACTTCTCTGTTGCAGACATGCAACCAGATTATCGCTAGGTAGAAGTTTTTTCTAAACCAGAAGCTGGTGCTTGGCTAGGTCCTTATAAAGTGGCGTGCTCTTGACCAGTTCGCTGTGCGTGCCCGTGCCAATAACCTTGCCGTTTTCCATCACGATGATCTGGTCGCTGTCTACCACGGTGCTCAGGCGGTGGGCAATCACTATCAAGGTGCGGTTCTTGGCCACGGCGTCAATGGCCTCGCGCATGCGCTGTTCGTTCAGACCATCCAACGATGAGGTGCTTTCGTCCAACAAAAGAATTGGGGGAGCGCTCAACAGGGTGCGGGCAATGGCCAAGCGCTGACGCTCGCCACCGCTCAACATGATGCCGTTCTCTCCAACTTGGGCATCTAGCCCCTGTTCGTGGCGTTCCAAAACATCGGTGAGGTTCACCTGTTCCAGCACGTCGCGCAGCTGGTCATCGGTGGCGTCTGGAGAACCAATCAGCAGGTTCTGGCGAATGGAACCCGCAAGTACCGGGGCGTCTTGCTCCACGTAACCCAGCTGCGCACGAAGCACAGAGCGATCAAGCTCGGCAACTGGCTGCCCATCCAGCAAAATCCGGCCGGCATCCGGCTCGTAGAAGCGCTCGATCAGGCTCAGAGTGGTGCTCTTACCGGCGCCAGAAGGGCCAACCAGTGCAATGCGAGTACCGCGCTCAATCTTGAAACTCACTCCGCGCAGAACCGGAGTGGAAGCTCCACCGGCCTCCGAAGGCGCGTATGAGAAGTCAACATTTTCAAATTCGATGGCCACGTTGTTAGCGGCCCTCGCAGTGGTTGCCTGAGGTGCGCTGCTTAGTTCGTCCTCGGTTGGAATCTCAAGAATCTCGTTGATGCGAGCTAAGGCACCAAGACCGGTCTGCACCGAGGTGTACGCACCAAACGCAGAACCAATCGGGCGAATCATTAGGAACAGCAGGAGCACAAAGGCAACCAGATTGGCAACGGTGGTTGCGCCGCTGGCAACGCGGAATCCGCCAACGCCAAGCACCACGATGAATGCACCGTTCATGGCGATTCCGGCGATGGGGCTTATCCAGCTAGAGATGCGGGCAATCTTGATGCCCTGGTCGTACGCCTGCTTGGCATCGGTGGCTATTTCATCGGACTCGCGTTTCTCGGCACGTGCCGCCCGAATGGTTCGCACCGCACTCAACGCGCGCTCAACCGCGGCAGACATAGCGCCAACTCGCTCCTGAGCCTTGGTGGTTGCCTGGCGAATTCGGCGGGCAACAATCACAACGGAAACTAGAGCAACCACAATCACGCCAAGTGTGCAAACCAGGAGCACCGGATCGATGATTGCCATGGCCACCACGGAGCCCACAAAAATAACAACGCCACCCACCGCATCGATGAGGCCCTGGGTCATCACGTTGCGCAACAGAGTGGTGTCTGCGCTAACGCGCGAAACCAGGTCGCCGGTACGGCGAAGGTCGTATTCCTTGATTGGCAGGCGCAGTAGGCGTTCGGCCAAGTGCTTGCGAGAAGAAAGCACAACTCCCTCACCAATGCGGGTGAGAACAAAGTACATGTAGCCTCCGCTGAACCCGCTCACCAGAATGAGGGCAACCAGCAGGCCAACAACAGCTCCTGCATTGCCGTGATTTTGAACCGCGTTGATTACCTGCCCTGTGAGCAGCGGTTGAGCAAGGCTGAGGCCCGCACCAACCAGGCTGAGGCCCGCAGCTAGCCAGAGCTGGCCCTTGTGCTGCGCAAGATACGGCCAGAGTTGGCTGAACTTTGCCTTTGGGCCGGAATCCTCTGGTCTGCCGCCTCTGCCGCGCCCGCGGCCACCCATCATGCTCATGTTGTTCCTAACCCTTTTGACCCTCGGCGGATTCCACCAAATGCGGATCGCCAAATACAGCCTCGTTCAGCAAGTAGTTAATTTCCTGCAAGCTGAGCGCCTCGGTGTAAGCGGTGTTTTTGAAGAATCTGCTGAAGTCAACACTGCCCAAGGCCGCCATCGCTTGCGGATGTTCCAACTTAAGGAACATCTGAGTGGTATTTGGCTTCTTCTCAAACTCAGTTTTTAGCTGCCCGCAACCGTAACCAAATACGGTGAGGCTAACGTCTGCCAGCTCAGGCGTGGTCTTGGAAACCAAACCCTTGTCTAGCACTGAAACTAGCGGGCGCAAATCGCTGCGGCGTTGCCAAACCTGAAAACAGGTGGCAAGTCGTTTTTTGGCATCGATGTGTTGCCCCTCGGCATTCACGTAATCCAGTTGCAAATCGAAATCGTCCACAAGGTGAAAGTTTCGATCGAGGCGGTTTATCACCGACCACTTGCGCCAGCTGCGTGGCACGATAAACGCAATGTAGTCGCTGTGTTGGGCTGCGTGGTTAAAAAACGGAATGCTCAACGAGTTGTTCCGCCCAAACGGGGGATTCCCAAGGGTAACCGCGTTCTTGGCTTTAAGTTTTTTCAGCAAGAAATCGGCCTTCTTCACCCGCGGGTGTTTTGGCTCGATGTCGAACGACAAGAAATCCGTCACACCAAGTTGAGTAGCAGCATCGATGAAAGCCCCGGTACCCCCTGCAGGCTCGATCACGGTTCGCTGAGCCAGATCTGGAACCATCGATGCGAGTCTGCGCGTGAGTTGAAGTGCGGTTTCAGCCGGCGTGTAGTACTGCTCCTTACCGGTGACTCGGGTGTTGCCAGCGCGCACCTTGATTGGTTTCGCGGCAGCCGTCATGCCTAAAGGATATCAAGAATTAGGGGAGCATGAAAAAGGTGTATTAGGCTAAAACGCTGCCCGCTTTTTGGGGGCCCTTGGCAATGAGGAGTCATCCAAAACTGGGTCAATCAAAGTTGATTGAGCAGAGGAGATGGTGCAGAGTGACTGCAAAAACAGACCAGCCCGGCATGGGCCAGCAGGCCATGATTGTGGCCAAAGGGCTAAGCAAGAAATTTGAAGATTTCGTTGCTGTTGATGGCATTGACTTTGAAGTGAAGCGTGGAGAGTCGTTCGGCATTTTGGGGCCAAACGGCGCGGGCAAATCAACCACTATGAAGATGATTGCTGCAGTGAGTAAGCGCACCGGGGGCGAGCTGAGCATTCTGGGCAAGGATCCAAACATTAGCGGGCCGGAGATTCGAGCTCACCTTGGTGTTGTGCCTCAGAAAGACTTACTAGACAGCGAGTTGAAGGCCTGGGAAAACCTCTACATTTACGGTCGCTACTTTGGGTTGGGTCGTAAATGGCTCAAGGCCAAGGTAGAAGAGTTGCTGGTCTTTGCTCAGCTAGAAGACAAGCGCAACTCCAAGGTGGAGTCCATGTCGGGTGGAATGCAACGCCGTTTGGCGATTGCCCGTGGCTTGGTAAACGAGCCTGAGATTCTGCTGCTTGATGAACCAACCACCGGCCTAGACCCGCAGGCTCGTCACGTGCTCTGGGACAGACTGTTCCGCCTGAAGGAAAACGGCGTGACCATTGTGATCACAACCCACTACATGGACGAAGCCGAGCAACTTTGCGACCGCCTTGTAGTGATGGACGCGGGCAAAATCATGGCCGAGGGCAGCCCGGCAGAACTGATCAAGACTTACTCCAGCAAAGAAGTTCTTGAGGTGCGTTTTGGCACCGATAGAAACGAAGAAACCGCGCCAAAACTGCAGGCAATCGCCGAGCGCCTTGAGGTCCTGCCGGACCGAATCTTGGTTTACACCAGCAACGGTGAGGCGGCTCTAGAAAAGATCATCGAAATGGGTCTTCGCCCGGTCACCAGTTTGGTTCGCCGTTCAAGCCTGGAGGACGTGTTCCTGCGCCTCACCGGCAGAAGCCTGGCCGACTAATGACAGATCTCAGGTTTACACCCGGGCAGGCGGTTGACGCCAAACGCGCAATGCGTCTTGGCGCTTTTAGGGTTGCGGAATACCGCCTCAAGAACATGCTCAAATGGTGGGATGCCATTCTGGCCTTCGGTTTGGGCAACCCGATTCTCTACCTAGTCAGCATTGGCATTGGCATTGGTTCGCTGGTGGACAAAAGCACCGGCGGCCACGCGCTGGGCGGCGTGAGTTACCTGCAGTTTGTGGCGCCGGCGTTGCTCGCCAGTGCGGCCATCCAGGGCGTAATGGATGAAGTAACCTTCCCTGTTTTCGCCGGATTCATGTGGGAGAAATTCTTCTTCGCCATCGGTGCCACCGCGGTTAGCGCCAAGCAAATTGCAAACGGCGTGTTCCTGGCCGCGTGCGTTCGCGGGCTACTCCAGGTTTTCATGTACGGCATTGTGCTCATTATGTTCGGTGCAATTCCCCTGGCGAGCTTCTTTCCGCTGGTACTTTCGTCGCTCCTTGCCGGTTTCGGATTTGGCGCTGTAATGCTCGCCGTCATGGCACGCATCAAGAAGGATGACGGCATTTTTGCCATCATCTCGCGCTTCATCATTGCCCCCATGTTTCTATTCAGCGGAACCTTTTACCCGCTGAGTGGCATGCCCATTTACCTTCAGTGGGTTGGCTGGATTTCACCGCTTTGGCACGCCACCGACGTGGGCCGAGTGCTCACCATCGGCCAGCCAATTGAGCCCTGGCTCATGGTGGTTCACTTCGCCTACTTTGTTGCCATGCTGATTGGCGGCCTAGCGCTCGCCTACCCACCATTCAAAGCGAGGTTGGCCGAATGATCACCAACATTGCAACATCGATGGCAGTTCAGATTGCACAAAAGCGGTCTGGAAAACTTGGCTCGGGAGTTTACTCCGGCCGTGCCTCCAAGCTGGTGGAACGCAACTTCTTTGCGTTCAAAACCAGCAACTGGTTGGTAATCCTTAGCGGTTTCGTTGAGCCGGTTTTTTACCTGCTTGCGTTTGGTTTTGGCATTGGCAAACTAATCGGTGGAGTAACCGATGGCAACGGGCACACGGTGACCTACGCCCAGTTCATTGTTCCCGCACTGCTTGCCACCAGCGCAATGAACGGCGCAATCATGGACAGCACCTGGAATGTGTTCTTCAAGATGCACTTTGGCAAGATTTACCAGGCAATGCTTGCAACCAGTCTTGGTTCGCTCGATGTTGCCCTCGGTGAAATCGCTTGGGCGTTGCTTCGCGGACTAACGTATTCCATTGGTTTCATGTGCATCACGGTTCCGCTGGGACTAGTACCAAGCGCATGGGGAATTCTCGCCATCCCGGCTGCCACACTCATCGCCTTCGGTTTCGCGTCTATGGGCATGGGCATCACCAGCTACATGAAGAATTTCCACCAGATGGATTACCTGAATTTTTTCATGCTGCCCATGTTCCTGTTCAGCGGCACGTTCTATCCGGTTAGCGTATTCCCGGAGTGGATTCAGGTGATTGTTAATGCGCTGCCGCTCAGCCAAGCGGTTGAGTTGGTTCGCGGGCTAACGCTAGGAAACCTGGACTTTGCAATGCTCGGTCATGTGCTCTATTTCGTGGTCATGATTGTGCTTGGTTTGTTCTTCACCACGCGCCGCCTCACCGCATTGTTTATGCAATAACTCACACCAACAACGGCATGCATTCATCGATGGAATGTAAACGCAAACGCCCCCGAGGAAGTCCTCCGGGGCGTTTGCATTAGCTAGCACTCGAGCAGTGGTTACGCGTTCTGCAGCAGCCCTCGGTTTCGCAGAGTGCG